>Ga0123355_10008829_pt1 | contig 15251 bp, 15 predicted proteins | sample TergutEmb28metaG_3_FD_89872 | JGI IMG/M metagenome (GOLD analysis project Ga0123355, IMG submission 89872) | Embiratermes neotenicus P1 segment gut microbial communities from Petit-Saut dam, French Guiana - Emb289 P1 | ecosystem: Host-associated > Arthropoda: Insects > Digestive system > Gut ... | reverse complement strand
TCGCCGAGCGGGAGCACTCCCGCATCAGCGGTCCTGGCAATCGGAGGCGTGGTCACGATGTTCACCTCGCTGTAGTCGCGCAGCGCCTGTCGTTGTCTGCGACCATAACGCGCGGCCGGCACCGCCTTTGCCGCCGAGTCCCGCTGTTCGCTGACGGCGCAGGCTAGCTGGCCATTTCCTCGCCAGTCAGCGAGCAACGTGGTGCAGCCAGGTCACTCGGCCGAGTCGTCGCCTTCCGCGGCCTCGCCGTCCTCGTCGGCCGCGCCGTCCTCGTCGCTGGAGTCTGCGTCCTCGGCCGGCGCGGCTCCCCCGCTGACATCGACGGGCCGGCCGGCCTCGTCGACCACCTCGGCGTGAGCAGCCAGCCAGCCGAGCGCGTTGCCACGCAGCACGTCCGCGGCCACGGCCTGCAGCTGGCCGCTGTCCGAGAGCTGCTGGGCCAGCTGGTCAGGCGCCACTCCCATGCGGTAGGCCTGCTCGGTCACGTACGCGCTGAGCTCCTCAGTCGTGACCTGGATGTCCTCCTGGGCGGCGACCTTGTCCAGGATGAAGCCGGCCTTGACCGACCGCTCCGCGTCGGCCAGGAAATCCTGCTCGAGCTTGGCCTCCGAGGTGCCGGCGGACTCCAGGTACGCCTGCATGGTCAGCCCGGCCCTGGTGAGCTGGTCTGCCAGGCTGCGACGGCGCTGCTCGACCTCGGCCTCGATGATCTTCTCGGGCAGCGGGATGTCAAGGTCGGACACCATCGCGTCCAGGAGCCGCTGCCTGGCCTGGCCCGCCTGCCCTGCCTGGCGCACGGCCTCCAGCTGCCGGCGCGTCGAGGCGCGGAGCTCGCCGATGGTGTCGAACTCGCTGGCGGACTGCGCGAACTCGTCGTCCAGCTCGGGCATCTCCTTGACCTTGACGGAGTTGACGGTGACCTGCACGTCGGCCACTTTCCCAGCGGCCGAGCCGCCCGCCAGCTCGGCGCTGAAGGTCTTGATCTCGCCTGCGGTCATCCCGGAAAGCGCCGTGTCCAGGCCGTCCAGCATCGACCCGCTACCTACCTCGTAGGAGTAGCCCGTGGTCTGCGCGTCATCGATCGCAGCGCCGTCAACAGTCGCGGTCAGGTCGATAGAGACGAAGTCCCCGGTCTGCGCGGGCCTGTCCACTGTCCGCAGCGAGGCAAACCGCTCCCGCAGCGAGCCCAGGTACTCCTCCACCTGGCTCGCGTCCACATCGGCGTTCTCGACGGTCACCGACAGCGCATCAAGGTCCGGCAGGTCGAAGCTCGGCCGCACGTCGACCTCGGCCGTGAACGCCAGTTCCTTGCCGTCGTCCAGCCGGGTGACTTCCACCTCGGGCTGGCTGATCGGGACCACGTCGTGCTCGGCGACAGCCTTGCTGTACAGCTCGGGCACGGCGTCATTGACAGCCTGTTCCAGCACCACGGCACGGCCGATCCGCACATCGATCACCCGCGGCGGCACATGGCCCGGCCGGAAGCCCGGCACCCGGACCTGGCGCGCCACCTCCCGGTATGCCTTATCCAGGTTCGCCTTGAGCTCCTCGAACGGCACTTCGATGGTCAGCTTGACCCTGGTCGGGCTCAGATTTTCGACGTCGGTCTTCACCTGGGGTCGCTTCCTGGGAATCGGTGTCGCCGCTGGTTACCAGCGCTGTTGCGGGCCAAGTCTAGGACAGCGCCACCGCGTTCACCCGCCACGGGTGATGATCACGGGAACTCCCGGCGACAACATGGCAGGTGCTGGCCTGGGGGGCATTCCCCCGGGTAACCCCTGCCCAGCATCTGATCAGTTTGGGAGGGACGATGACCGATCCGCTGTCCGGTCCGCTGGGTCCCGGCAGCCCGAGCGCGAGCGGGGCTGCGTCGGGCGCCCGCGCGAGTAGCGCGGGCGCCGCGCACGCCCCGGCGCCGACCTCGGTGCCGCAGCAGTACGAGCCACGGCAGGAGGAGCGGGACACCTACGAGCGCGACCAGTACGGGCCTGACCCGTACGGCAGGCGCGAGGAACCCGCGGACGGTGTCCGGGTTGATGACCTGCTCGCCACGGCAGCGCGGAAGTCCTGGCCGATCGTGCTGGTCGGCGCGCTGGGGATGATCGCACTCGGGATCATGCTGCTGGTCTGGCCGCATGCGTCGCTGACCATCGTGGCGATCCTGATCGGCGCTGCCCTGGTGGTGTCCGGGCTGGTCCGGCTCTGGGAAGGTCTTACCGCGAGCCACCGGAGCGGCGGCATGCGGGCGGCGTACGTGGTGATCGGCCTGCTTGCAGTGCTCGCCGGCCTGTACTGCCTGCGCCACCACGCGCTCAGCCTGTTCATCGTGACGTTCCTGATCAGCGTCTACTTCATCGCGCACGGCATCTCTGACATTGGCGTCGCGCTCTCGGCCAGGGTGCCGGGCCGCGGGATCCGGGGCATACTCGGGCTCTTCAGCCTCGCAGCCGGGATCATCATCCTCGTCTGGCCTGCCATCACGCTCGTGCTGCTGCTCACGATCGTCGCAGCGTGGCTCCTGTTCTACGGCCTGGCACTCGGAGTCCTCGCGTTCAGCCTGTGGCGGGCCGGGCGGGCGCTCGCGCGCCGGTCAGGCTCACGCCGCGTGGAGGCGGAAGCGAGCACTGCATAGCCGTCAGCCCCACGTGGCTGCCATTCTCCGCGTAACAGCAGGTCCAGGCGGCGAGCCTGGGCGATCGCCTGGCGGCGGTTCGCGACGCCGAGCTTCCGGTAGACCGAGCTGAGATGCGTCTTGATGGTGTTGATGGACAGGAACAGTGACTCGGCAATCTCCTGATTCGTCATGTGCGACGGCAGGAACCGCAGCACGGCCATCTCGCTGTCAGTGAGCAGCGCGGCAGGCTGGCTGGCGGCCGGCCGGGATAGCCGCCCGTCGAACCGGTCCAGGATCTTCCCGGCAAACGCCGCGCACCGGCTGGCCGGGCTGATGAGAACTGTCAGCGCGGAACGGACAGCGGGTCCGGCCATCAGGAACGGACCGCAGGCGTCCTCGGGCTCGGCGAGCGCAAGCGCCTGCGAGAGCAACTCGGCAGCTTCGCCGGTCTGACTGAGCCTGCGGTGGGCGACGGTCGCCGCCAGCAGTGCGCGGATGCGGTCAGCCGTGGAGCAGGCGCCGGGTGGCTCGGCGAGCACCGGCTCGACCAGCTTCAGTGCGGCCTTGTCGTCCTCGTCGGCAATCAGCAGCCTCGCCTCATCGATCGCCGCCGGTGTCCGCGCCTGGTCGCCGGTGCCGGAGTGACCTGCGACGCCGGTCAGGGTGGCCCTGGCCCGCTCGCGCTCGCCGGCGGCAAGGCTGATCTCCGCATCGAGCAGCGCCACGACGGCCGCGACTCCCGGTGGCCGAGGGGGCGCTGCCAGGTCGCTCAGCCACCGCACGAGCCCGCGGGCTCCGGCCAGGTTGCCGTCGGCAACCGAAAGCCGGGCACGCAGCAGGCCGGCGAGCAGGTCGACCGACGGCTCACCGGCCGGCCGTTGCGCCATCGCCGCGAGGTCAGCCTGGTCGAGCAGCGATGCCGCGTCGTCCAGGTCGTCCCGGCCCAGGCTCACCGCCGCGCCCGCGAGCGCCAGCACGGGCGCCAGTTCGGCGTCGCGACCGTGCGGCCCGTCGGCGACGCTGGCCACAAGCCTGGCCGCAGCGGCCAGATCGCCATAGAGCGCCGCGGCGACCGCCTCCCAGCAGCGACCACGTTCCCTCAGGGCAAGGAGCCCGCCTGCGGATAGTTGCGAGCCCGCGTGCAGCAGTGCCGACCTGGCCTTCTGCAGGTCGAATTCGGTCAGGGCGGCGAATCCGAGCGCGAGCCAGAGCACGCCGAGCGCCTCATGCTCGGGCCCGCGGGCGTCAGCGTGAGCCTGGTCGGCCTGCGCTCGCTCATGATCCACCCAGCCGGCCCCGGCCGGAGCCGCCGATGCACGGTACAGGACTCGCAGCGCCGACAGCCACAGCTCGGCCCGGACTCGCTCGCGGCCGCCCAGGCCATCGAGCGCGAACTGCGCGCACTCCAGGTGCGGAACCGCGCCGTCGGCGTCACCCTGCCAGAGCCGGGCGGCCGCGAGTGCCATGGCCATCGCCGCGTCGGTACCGATCCGGTCCGGTGGTGCCATCGCCAGCATTGCCTCAACCGCGGCGCTCTCCGATGACAGCATGACCGACGGTCCGCGGCTGCGGAGCACCCGGCTGGCGAGGTCCCAGTCACCCGCCTCGGCCGCGGCCCGCACCGCTTCTGGCAGGTCGCGGCGCGCCGCATGCCATCGGGCCACCCGCCGGTGCAGCTCCGGTACCTCCGCTGGCAGTTCCCTGCGCAGACAGGCGGCGAGCGCCTCGCGCAGCATCGGGTGGTACCGGTACTCGCCTGCCTCCGGCGCCACTGCCTCGACGAGGCTGCCGGAACGGCTGAGCTGCTCGAGTACGCCGGCGGCGGCGCTGTCACCGGTGAGGTCCCTGGCGAGGTCGGCCCGGATCGTCGGGGTCAGGCAGGTCCGCAGCAGAAAAGCGCGCACCTCGGCCGGCAACGGGCCGAGGACCTCGTCCTCGATGTAGTCACAGACCAGGGCCTGGCCACCCGCGGGACCCGCCCCGGCACCGAGTGCCACCAGCCGAAGGCCCGCAAGCCAGCCCTCGGTACGCCTGGCCACCTCCGCCAGCTCGGCCGGGGGCAGCGGCGTGCCCAGCATGTCGAAGAATGCCCTGGTTTCCTCGCTCGTGCACGCGAGGTCGGCGGCGCCGATCTCGGTCAGGTCGCCGGACAGCCGAAGCCTGGCCAGAGCCGGCGCCGACCGGCCAGCCAGCAGCAGCTGGAGCCCGGGCGGCTCATGCCGGATCAGGGCGGCAAGCCCGGCGAGTGCGTCGCTGCCGGCGATCAGGTGGATGTCGTCGAGGATCAGCACGACCGGGGGTCCGTCGGCGCTCACGGCCGTACCCAGCCACCGTGGCAGGCCGCCCGGCTCGAGGTCGGCCGGCGGAGCCGGAACCCCGACGCCGGCCAGCGCGGCCGTGACGAACTGCCAGAACCGCGCCGGATCGCAGTCCGCGGCGTCGAGAGTGAGCCACGCCGGCCGGCGTGCGGGCGGCTTGCCCAGAGCCCAGCGCGCGGCAGCGAGTGTCTTCCCTGCGCCGGGCGGCCCGGTCAGCAGCGTCACGGGCCGGCTGACCGCAGCGTCGATGAGTCCGGCGATCCGCGGGCGGTGCAGCACGGCGATGCCTGGCCGCGGGATCCGCAGTTTGTCGGCATGCGAAAACCCGGCCGCGCCCGCCATCAGGCGGGACGCCGGCGGGCCCCCGACGATGCTCGTCATCGCCCCCCCGAGCAACCAGCAGCGACCGGCATACCCCGGAGCGCCGAGGATCAATCGGAGCGACCCGGTATGCCGGGAATGCGGCCCGTGCTGGCGCCGTCAGACCGCCCGCGCGGATCACCCCCCCTGGGTGATGCCCGCCCCCGGCGCGCTCCGTAGCGTCCTTATGAGAACCCGGGCAACCGGTGAGCACGCGGGTGGCGGCTGCCTGCCCGAAGGAGTGCTGGTGGCCGACCGTCCCGCCTGCGGGCCAGGTCAGAGGGGAGAAGCTGCGATGCGGAGAGCACACGACAGGTCCTCGGAGAACCAGGTCAGGGAGCAGGGCGACCTGACGGGCACCGGCCCTGGCACCACGACGGGAGCCGCGGCGACCGGCCGCTCGACGACGGGGACCGAGGGCCAGTACACCCAGGGCACCACGAGCACGACGACATACGAGCAGGGCCAGGGCGGCCGGTATGAGCAGGGCGGCCGCTACGAGCAGGGGAGCCAGCAGCCATACGCGACGAGCCAGGGCCGCAGCGCCCAGGGCCAGAGCGGTGGCCGCAGCGCGATGGAGACCGGCACGAGCACCGCGCACGGCGGGCTGTTCCTGACGCTCGCGGGCCTGCTGACCTTCCTCGTCGGGCTCGCGTTCGTCGTCCGGCACCACTACTACCACAGTATCGGCGCATATGCCTACAACTGGGGCATCTCCAACTGGGGCTGGACGCTGCTGATACTCGGCATCGTGACGTTCGCCGTGGGAGCCAGCCACCTGCTGGGCCTCCCGCTGTCACGACCACTCGGAATCACGCTAGCGGTCCTAACGGCCGTTGCGGGCTTCATGATCATCCCGTTCTACGCGCTCTGGGGCATCATCCTCGTCGCCCTTGGTCTGGCGGCGCTGTGGGGACTGGCGCACGGCGCGGAGCGCCACGAGCAAGACCGGCGCGAAATGGAGCGCGAGCGGCAGATGTCGAGGTTCTGAGACCAGCAATAGTCGGTCGTCAGCGAGCCCCGTCCCGGTCATCCGGGGCGGGGCTCGCGCCATCATTGCCTGAGCTGCCGGCCCGGCGGCTCCGGGCCCGCTCCCGCAGGAAGCCGGAGATCATGGTCACTGCGGCGCCGAGGAACACGAGGTTGAACACGATCTGCACCGTCACCGCCACGCGGGCGAGCTGGCCAACGGGGTGCACGTCCCCGAAGCCGACGGTCGCGATGGTGCTGACGTTGAAGTACAGCGCGTCGGTCTTGGTGTGCAGGTCGGCGAACTGCCCTGGCAGCCGGGCGACGGACTCGTCACACCAGGAGAAGAACAGGACGGTCAGCACGAGCAGGAGCACGAGCCCCCGCATCCGGACGTTCTCACCGGCACCGAGCAGTCGCCAGATGACGAGCCCGATCACCAGCCCGAGGGCCGCGAGGCCGCAGCCGAACAGGATCGCCCACGAGCTCTCCCGCATCTGGCCGGGCACCGGCACCAGAAAGTACGCCACCGTGATGACCACGACCAGGGCGAGGCTCATGCCGATTGTCCGGACTAGGCCCCCGGCGGGCCCAGTCGTGCCGCGCGTCACCCGAGCCCGAGCCTGGTGATGATGTCCGACGCGAGCTGGCCCGGCGGCTGGTCCCCGGTCGTGACCGGGTACACCCGCGCCTCGGCGGGATCCGGCAGCTCCAGGGCGGCGAACTGACTCGCCAGCAGTGGCTCAGCGAAGAAGTGGCCCTGCCGGTGCGACACCCTGTCCGCGTCCTTCTCGCGGCTGACCTCCAGGAAAACCATGACAGCCTGGTTCCGGCCGGCGAGCAGCTCGTCCCGGTAGCTGCGCTTGAGCGCGGAGCAGGCGACCACGGCCGACTGGCCGCTCGCGATGATGTCGTCCATCCACGCGGTGATCGCGGCCAGCCACGGGCCGCGGTCGGCATCGGTGAGCGGGATGCCCGCCCGCATCTTGGCCACGTTGGCGGCAGGGTGGAATTCGTCACCGTCGGCGAAGGTCCAGCCGAGGCGGCTGGACAGCTCCTCACCGATGGTCGTTTTGCCGCTCCCGGCCACGCCGGCTATCACAACGATCATCTCGAGGCGAGCGTAACGTGCGAGGCTGTTCCCGACGGCACCTCCCACTACGTTGCAGAAGGAAGCACCGATGCCGGGTCAGCAGGTAGATGCGCTGGTCATATTCGGCGCGACTGGCGATCTCGCCAAGCTGGAAACGTTCCCGGCCCTCGTCGGCCTCGTGGCGCGCGGCGTCCTCGACGTGCCAGTCGTAGGCGTTGCCAAGAGCGGCTGGGGCCTCGACCAGTTCCGCGACTACGCGGCCGCCTCGCTGAAGCTCAACAAGATGGACCCGGGCGGCGCAGCGGCCACCAGGATGCTCGGACTGCTCCGGTACGTCGACGGCGATCTCGCCGATCCGGCGACGTACGCCGCGATGAGCCGGGCGATGGGCGACGGCCAGCACCCGCTGTATTACCTCGAAGTGCCGCCGTCGCTCTTCTCGCGGATCGCCCAGGGCATCGCGGCAGCCGGCCGCGCCGCGGGCGGCAGGGTCATGGTCGAAAAGCCGTTCGGCACCGATCTGCCGAGCGCCATCGCGCTCAACGACACCCTGCACCAGTACTTCCCTGAGGAGTCCATCTACCGGGTCGACCACTGGCTCGGTCTCGAGCCGGTAGAGAACCTGCTTTTTGCCCGGTTCGCGAACTCCGTGCTCGAGCCGCTGCTCACCCGCGAGCATGTTGCGAGCATCCAGATCACCATGGCAGAGGCGTTCGACGTCGCGGATCGCGGCAGCTTCTACGACCGGACCGGCGCGATCCGGGATGTCCTGCAGAACCACATGCTGCAGGTACTCGCCACCGCGCTGGCCGAACCGCCCGACGGGAACGGGCTGGCCTCGTGGCTCGACGACAAGTCGCAGCTGGTCGGCGCGCTTGAGCCGCTGAGCCCGGACGACACCGTGCGCGGTCAGTACGACGGCTATCTCGGCGTCAGCGGCGTGGCCCCCGGCAGCACCACCGAAACGTACTGCGCGGTGCGGCTGACCGCGCAGTCCTGGCGATGGGGAGAAGTGCCGATCCTGATCCGCGCCGGAAAGTGCCTCCCCGTGACCGCGACCGAGGTGGTCTTCCGGTTCCGCCGCCCGCCGCACGACGTCTTCGGCCTCGGCGACCAGTCCGGGGCCAACCAGCTCCGGGTCCGCGTCTTTCCCGATGACCAGATCGGCATCACGATGGTGGGCAAGAGACCGGGTCCCGACCTGGCCGCCCAAGTGCGCGAGCTGGAATATTCCGGCGAGACCGCGGAGCAGACCATCCGGCCCTACGACAGGCTGATCGGGGCGGCGCTGAGCGGTGACCGCTACCTGTTTGCCAGGGAGGACACGGTCGAGTCGGCGTGGCGGGTCGTCCAGCCGGTGCTCGGCGACGTGGTTCCTGTCCATCCATACGCACCAGGAAGCTGGGGCCCGGCGCAGGCCGACGCGCTGGTTCCGGCCGGCGAGACCTGGCACAACCCGGCGGGCTAACGTGAACACAAGTGAACGCCGACGCACGAGAGGGCCGCGCGGACGGAGAACGTGAGCCCGACCCGCGGTTCACCATGGCCAACGAGCGCACGTTCCTGGCCTGGAACAGGACCGCGCTCGCCCTGGTAGCCGCCGGGCTCGGCATCGTTCAGCTACTGCCGCCGTTCCCCGGCGTCCCGGCAGGCCGGCACTTGCTGGGGGTCCCGCTCATCATCGTCGGCGCGGTTGTCGCCGTGGCCGCCTACGTGGAGATGACGCGCAATCAGGCCGCCCTGCGGCGTGGCGAGCCGCTGCCGCGATCGGTACTGCCGAGGCTGCTGGCGGCGGCCATCTCCGTTGTCGCGGCTGCTGCCGCGGCCGTCGTGCTGCTCTCGGCCACGCGGTGACCCGGTGACCCGGCCACCTCGGCAGGAGCCCTCGATCCGCGATCCGGCCGAACGGACCCGCCTCGCATGGACCAGGACCGCCATCGCCTTCGCCGCCCTCGGGGCCGCCATGCTCAGGTCGAGCCCGCTGGCGGGCGGCGTCGTGCTCGCGCTCAGCGTGCCCGTCTGGGCAGCGGCCCGCCGCGCACTGCGGCCGGGCCCTGCGCGGCGTGGGTTGCTCCTGGTCAGCGCGACTGTCGTGATCGTTGCGCTCGTGGCGCTAGTGCTCGCCCTTCTCGGGCCGGGCCCGGCCAGCCTGGGCGAGCTCGTGCACGGCCGATGACGATGGCATGACGAAGCCCGGATCGCGGGTATATAAGAAAGGTGAGCCGATCCGCCCGTGACCTCGCTGAAGGCTGCGCCGGCCCGCTCTGCCACCGCGTACCTTCGTTCATGCGGGCTTAATCTTCCGCGGGTAGACCAGTCGCGAGACACCCCATGGGTGACAATGCGGGCGAATGGTGAAAGGGGACCGTGTGGCCAGGCCACCGACAGTAGGCTGGCGGGACTTGACGACGGAGCCGCGTCCCGGCACGGGCTCTGGCCGCCACGGGACCGCCCGGCCACGACGCCGGCGTAACTGGAGGCCGCACTTTCCGGTCCGCCGCTGGTCCCGGGTCACTGCGGCGGTGCTCATTGTGGTCCTGGTCCCGGTCAGCTGGTCGGTGGGGCACGCACTCACCTTTACCGGCGGCGGTCCGGTCTCGCAGCGGCTCGCCGAGTGGGCCCGTGATCACTACCTGGGTCCCCTGGTCACGCTCGGCGAGTGGATCAGCTACCAGCCGCCGAAAGTCGGCGGCAAGCCGGCCTTCGCGCTGACCAGGCCGAGCGCGGCGACGTCAAAGCCCAAGCATGCTGCCGCAAAGGTGTATCCGGCACCTGCCAACCTGCAGCCATTCGTGACACCGGCGCTCCCCGATGAGGGCGACTGGCGCGTTTACGGCACCGTCAACGGCCAGGGCGCCATCTACGGCACCGAGATGCGGGCCAGCAGCCTGTACTCGTCCTACGTCGCGGGCATCGTGTCGATGAACCAGAACCTCGTGAGCTTCCAGCTGCGGCCCGGCGCCGAGGACCCGGGGCCCGGAAACTGGGGCGGCGCCCTCGACTACCTGCCCCTGGGCACGAGGAGCGGGCTGGAGGCGACGTTCAATAGCGGGTTCAAGATCGCCTCCTCGGGCGGCGGCTTCTACCTCAACGGCGGAACGGCCGGCACGCTCACCGCGGGGGTCGCCTCGGTCGTGTACTACCGCGACGGCCACATCGCGATCGGTAACTGGGATCAGGATCCCGGCATATCGATGTCATCGGACGTGGTCGGCGTCCGGCAGAACCTGCACCTGATCGTGCAGAACGGCCAGGTGCCCTCGAGCGTCGACGTCAACGTGGAGGGCAGCTGGGGTGCGACGCTCGGCGGCAGCTACTACGTCTGGCGGTCGGGCATCGGGATCACCGCCGACAACCGGGTGATCTTCGTCTACGGGCCGGCCCTCAGCGTCCGTGAGCTCGCCGATCTGCTCCAGCGCGCCGGGGCCGTCACCGCGATGGAGCTCGACATCAATCCCGAGTGGACCGATTTCATGTACTACCTGCCGGGTACCCCTCCGACGCCGGAGGCCCTGCTGCCCACCCAGCAACAGCCGGCTGACCGCTATTACACGCCAGCGAGCCGGGACTTCACCTCGTTCTTCGCCCGATGACGGCAAGGACGCAGGAGACCGCCGAACGGCGGTCAGCGACCTCGTCAGCCCGCAGGCCACGCGGGCCGGCGGCTGTCGCGGCGCTGGCCGTGGCTGCCGTGCAGGCCGCGCGGCCCCGGCAATGGCCCAAGAACCTGCTGGTCTTCGCCGCCCCGCTCGCCGGTGCCAGCCTCGGCCGGCACAACGGATTCGTCTATGCGCTCGCGGCGTTCGTGGCCTTCACGGCCGCGTCGTCGGCCGTGTACCTGATCAACGACGTCGTCGATGTCGAGCGCGACCGGCTGCATCCGACTAAGCGGCTCCGCCCGATCGCGTCCGGCCGGCTGCCGCAGCGCGCCGCCATCGTGCTGGCCGTGGCCGGATTCGTGCTGGCCCTGCTGATCAGCCTGCTGATCAGCGAGCCGCTGCTCGCCCTCGTGATCGGCTGTTACGCTGCGCTGTCGCTGCTCTATAGCTCCGGGCTCAAGCACGTTCCCTGGCTCGAGCTTTTCCTCGTCGCCAATGGTTTCGTGATGCGCGCCCTCGGCGGGGCGGTCGCCACGCATGTTCCGCCGTCGGGCTGGTTCCTGACCGTCTGCAGTTTCGGCGCTCTGATGGTCGCGGCGGGAAAGCGCTACAGCGAGCTCGCCGCGCTCGGGCCGAGAGCCGCCGCGCACCGGCCGGTGATGCGGTACTACTCCGCACCGCAGCTGCGGGCGTTCCAGCGGGCCGCGATCGGCATCCTGCTCGCCGCCTACCTCGCCTGGGCCCTGTCCGGGCAAACGGAGTGGCTGCGCGGCTGGCACGTGGCGAGCATGGTCCCGCTGGCAGGCGCGCTCATCCGGTTCGACTGGCTGACCGCGCGTGCCGACGGCCGCGCCGTCGAGGACCTGATCTCCCGGGACAAGCTCATGGTCGGGTGCGAGCTCGCCTGGCTGGGCCTGTTCCTGACCGGGCTGGTCTAGATGCCGAGCGGACCCGTCAGGGTGCTGCTCATCGGCGGCACGAGCGAGATCGGGCTGGCGATCCTCGCCTCGCTGCGGCTGACGCCCGAGTCCGACGTACTACTCGCCGGGCGTGACGCCGACCGGCTCCGGTCAGCCGCGGCGACGCTCCCGGCACGCGTCACGGTGCTGCCTTACGACGCGACCGACCCGGCAGCGCACCAGAAGCTGGTGACAGCGGCGTTTGCCGACGGCCCGGTCGACCTGGTCATCTCCGCGGCCGGGGTGCTCATCCCGCAGGCTCGGCTCGACGCCGAGCCCGGCGAGGCCGGGCTGCTGATCGAGACCAACTTCACCAGCCATGTCACGGCGCTGCTCGGGGTCGCGGCGCGGATGCGCCAGGCGGGCAAGGGCGTGATCGTCATCCTGTCCTCGGTGGCAGCCATCCGGCCGCGGCGGGCGAACTTCGTGTACGGCGCGGCCAAGGCCGGCCTTGACGCGTTCGGCCGCGGCCTGGCGGACTCGCTGCACGGCTCTGGCGTCCGGGTCCTGCTGATCCGCCCCGGGTTTGTCATCGGCCACATGACGGCCGGCATGCCGGCAGCCCCGTTGTCGTCCACTCCGGCCCAGGTCGGTGCCGCGGTCGCCGCTGCCGTCGACAAGCCGTCGGGGGTCGTCTGGGTGCCGCCTGCACTCCGGCTGTTCGCCGCCGTACTCCACTCGCTGCCGCGACCTGTCTGGCGCAAGCTGCGCAGGTAGGAGACCACGTGCGGGTGCTTGTTGCCGAGGACGACCAGGGTCTGCGGAGCGTGCTGGTCCGGGGGCTGCAGGAGAACGACTACGTCGTCGACGCAGTCGGCAACGGCGAGGAGGCGCTGAAGTTCCTGCGCAGCTATGAGTACGAGCTCGCGGTGCTCGACTGGCGCATGCCGGGCATCTCCGGGCTCGACGTCGTGCGCTGGATGCGGCGCCACGCACAGCCGGCCCGCATCCTCATGCTGACCGCCAGGGACCAGCCCGCCGACCGGGTCACCGGGCTCGACGCGGGGGCCGACGACTATCTGGTCAAGCCTTTTGACTTTAGCGAGCTGCTGGCCCGGATGCGGGCACTGCAGCGGCGGCCGTCCGCTGTCCAGCAGCCAGAGATCGTCATCGGCGACCTGCGGTTCGAGCCGGCGACCAGGCAGGTACTGGTCGGTGGGCGGCCGGCGGTCCTGACGGCCACCGAGTACGGCATTCTCGAGTTGCTGGTGCGCAAGTCGCCGGCCGTGGTGCCCCGCCGTTCCATCGCGCTCAACGTCTGGGATGACGAGGCAGACGCGATGGGGTCGAACACCATCGACGTCCACCTCGCGCGCCTGCGTGCCAAGCTCGCAGGCGGCCGGGTCCGGGTCGAGACGGTACGCGGCGTCGGCTACCGCCTGATCGGGCAGTAGCGGGGGGATGGATGGGGTGGCAGTAACCGTGCCGGTAGCAAGCTCGGCGGCCGCGGAGGACCAGGAGAGGCCCCGTCCCAGGCTGCGCGGCCGCATTCCGCGCGAGGTGCTCCACGCGGCAAAGGTCGCCCTTGTGGCCAGCGTGCTCGTCGGCGTCGTCTACGGCGCGTGTGTCATGGTGCTCGACTGGTTCGTCTCGGCGCGCATGGTGCAGTCGGTGGACTCAAGGCTCACCGACCAGCTGGGAGACATGCGCGCCAAAGGCCTGCCTGACGCACCGTCGGCCGGCGAGGACACCGATTCCGCGCCTGTCTACCTGTGGTATCTGACCCGGTCCGGCCCGGTAGCCCTGCCCGGGTCGAACGCCCCGAGGCTGCCGTCCGGATTCCAGCTAGCCGACGGGCGCGATACGACGGTCACGCTGACGCCAGCCAGGTTCCGGCTGGCCGCCGAGAGGGTGGGAGACCGGACCGTACTCGCCGGGCAGAGCCTGCAGAGTGAGGACCATCTGGTGAGTTTGCTGCGGACCGGCGAGGCCCTCGCGGCCCCGTTCCTCCTCGTCGCGATGTTCGCCGGGGCCCTGATCATCGGCCTCCGCGCGCTCTCGCCGGTCGAGCAGGCCCGCCGCCGCCAGCTGGAGTTCACCGCCGACGCGTCACACGAGCTGCGCACGCCGCTCAGTGTCATCAGCGCGGAGACGAGCGTGGCGCTGAGCGCACCGCGCAAGGCGGGAGACTACCGGGCCGCGCTCGAGCGGATCGGCCGGGAAGGCGGACGGCTGCAGAAAATCGTCGAGGACCTGCTGTGGCTGGCGCGGTTCGATTCGGCACCGCCACAGCCGGAAGACGAGCCGCTGGACCTCGCGACAATCGCCGCCGAGTGCGCCGAGCGATTCCGGCCGGTCGGCGCCGCCCAGGAATTCGACGTCCAGGTCCTCACTGGCGAGCCGCGGCCGGTCTGGATCAGCGCCCCGCCGGACTGGATAGACCGGCTGGCCGGGGTCCTGATGGACAACGGGTGCCGCTTCGCCGGGCCGGGCGGCACCGTGCGGATCTCCGCCACTCAGCGCGGCGGCCGGGTCGCCCTGACAGTCGAGGACAGCGGTCCGGGCGTGCCGGCCGAACTGCGGCCGCAGATGTTCGACCGGTTCCACCGGTCGACCGAGCAGGGCGGCAGCGCCGGCCTGGGCCTGGCCATTGCTGACTCCATCGTCCGCTCTACCGACGGCCAGTGGCGGATCGGCGACTCCGACCTGGGTGGGGCGCTCTTCGAGGTGTCCTGGCGGCGCCCCGGAGCCAGGCACCTGCCCGCGCAGGAACCGGTCAGCGCCGGCGGATCCAGCCTGCCGGTCAGCTAGCCAGTACCGGCGGCGCTTTTCGCGCCGGGGCCCGGCACCGTGCGGGTATTGACCGCGCTCACCGCACCGCCGCAGTGCGGGCACGTCAGCTCCGGATGCATGACCGCACCGCACGGATCGTGCACGAGTTGCATGGGCGGCCCCGTCGGGCCTGCTGCCCAGTCGTCACCCCACCGCAGCAGCGCCGTGACGACCGGGAAAAGCGCCCGCCCCTTCTCCGTGAGCCGGTACTCATACCGGGGCGGGTGCTCGCTGTACTGACGTTTGTCCAGCACTCCCGCGTCCGTGAGCTTCTTCAGGCGGGCAGTGAGGACGCTGCGTGCCACCCCGAGGCTAGCCTGGAAATCGTCGAACCGGCGGGTGCCGCGGAACGCGTCCCTGATGATCAGCAGCGTCCACCACTCGCCGACGATATCCAGTGACCTGGCGATTGAGCAGTTCCACTCCGAGAGGCTCGTGAGCTGCATAGGCCCAGTATAACGCACCGAGTATCTTGACAAGACTCAGTAAGGTATCGGCCAGCGCAGAAGCCCGGTCACCCCCCTCCGGTGACCGGGCTTCTGCCGTCTGCTAAGCCCTACCCAGACG
>Ga0123355_10008828_pt1 | contig 15252 bp, 6 predicted proteins | sample TergutEmb28metaG_3_FD_89872 | JGI IMG/M metagenome (GOLD analysis project Ga0123355, IMG submission 89872) | Embiratermes neotenicus P1 segment gut microbial communities from Petit-Saut dam, French Guiana - Emb289 P1 | ecosystem: Host-associated > Arthropoda: Insects > Digestive system > Gut ... | reverse complement strand
GTCAATAATACAAAGCTGTAGTGTGTGTGTGTATATATATATATATATATATATATATATATACTACAGCTTTGTATTATTACAATTACAATTCAGAAATCAATATTATTCTTCTATAATTGTACATTTCCATACAGGTTTACGCTAAAAATATTAATTTAAAATTAAAATTTATGATGAACAAAAGTTAACACGAGAAGAGAAACGTTCACTGGGACATTCTCACTTCTCTCTTGTTTAAACCACTCAAGGAGCGCTCCATCGACATCACTTCGTTCAGGCTTTCCAAATTGCATTATTCTCGAACCGCTCTGTTCAAACGCACTTTTTTCCAAATCGTTTGAATCGTAGAATTTACGAGATCAAATTCCCAACACACGTTAGCTTTATTTTTCATTTTCTATTTCTCGTGTCACTTTATATTTCCCTTCGACGCTCCATATTTGTCTCTTCGAGAACAAGGAGATTGCTGAATTCCCAAAATAGTTTACTTCTTGGAAAATTATATTGGAACTGATGACTGAGATTGTCGTTATATCCGAGGTACATGCTCATTGTGTATGTAGTATTCAGCAAGGCGGACAAACACGTCCCTTATGGGGAATTAGTTGACACTATTGCATGTGTGATGATATAGTCGGTGTTTCGCACTAACCGAGGTCATTATAACCCAGTAAAACTGTATTTAAATTTTCTTTAAATTGCATTAGTATGTATAAGAGCCCATCACTATTCTGTTTACAAGTTTCATCAACATTCCATCCGCATTTAGGGTCCTATATTTATGTTAGGCAGTCACATCATTACGGAACATACTGCCTCCATTTTAGTGGTAAAATTAGATTTCTGCCCTTACTTTGCATGGCTATAACTGAAGAATAAAATCCAACTAAATGCCACTTATTACCTTATTATGCTTATGTTAGGCCCAACATGTTTCGGGCACCAGTATGCCCATCATCAGGAGCTCACGACGGTAGCGTTGGTTACCACATAGGCCGTCTGGTTCTGTAAAGATATATGAAGTAGCGTTAGTGTAAGTTTTGGTATTTGTGGTGTGTATTAGGTGCGAAATTTCGCACCTAATACACACCACAAATACCAAAAGGTACGCTAATGCTACTTTATACATCTTTACAGAACCAGACGGCCTATGTGGTAACCAACGCTACCGTCGTGAGCTCCTGATGATGGGCATAATAGTGCCTGAATCATGTTGAACCTAACATAAGCATAATAAAGTAATAAGTGGCATCTAGTTTGATTTTATTCTTCAGTTATCAAGATGATGCACGGCCCAATACACATCAAATTTGCATGGCTATAATTATTCTAATAGAACAGCACAGACTGGGTGTTGGAGCACGGTGTGACCAAGTTAACTTGAAGCTTTCACGCTAATTCACAGTCAATGTCAATTCTGTTTCCAGGTTTTTGGATAGTATGTTGACGTTTTGAAGAAATATTAGTTTCGCTTCGTACTCGGACCTGAAGATGGTAGCAGCAAGTTCTCCCAACCTCGGCGCCATAACACAATGTCGCTGTGCAAAAGTTCCAAGACATTATGAATATTAACAGTGTTAAAACTCTACGCATTGTTAACACGAAGCTTGTTTGCCTTTGCAGTCTGACATTCGACTCTTGTGGACGTGACGTGAAACAGAAGTGCCGGAGACAGTGTTGTTGTGTGTAGTAAGTACCATATGACTCCGCTAGATGTCCGCAGTACGAACACAGTTGGCTTTGCGGACGGCATCGGTGGATCAGTCGTGGAGTACCACGATCACCTCGTTATCGGTCCAGATGAAAACTGCTGAATTTGCTGCAGCATGCGTTTATCGCCTGCTACACATTTCAGATCAGTGGGGATTAATTTCAGCAGTCTTAAGTACCGTACATTTTGCTGTAATATCTATCGGATTGGCGCCTAGGCTTGGCGATCTTTGAACGTCTCCAGGGGAATTCTGTCCTGATTCCTTGATAAAGTCTACAGTAGGCCCTCCCCAACTTCGAGACACATACTGTGTAAATTATACAATGAAATAACGCAGTTATTCGGAATGATTCTAACTTGAGTATAGAAGCAATATTTTCATAACTACGTACCAAACTACTTAGTTTCTCTGCCCAGGTATCAAAGACCAATGAATGCCGTAAAATAGAAAGCAAGTTTGCACAGCAATAAATGAGCACAACTAGGGCTTAAAGACAGACTGATCGAGTTGCGTCAGGTACTACGACGCCTTCACTCACTGCCACCCGGCGCTAACTGCTGAGTGCTTCAAGACATCTACGATTATATCAACACCTAGTTCTTTCTTCGGAAACCGATAAATTTTGATATGATCATGAGGTAAAGTGTGGGACATACTGTTCCGAAAATGGCAAAATTTCAATCTGCCTTTGTTTTTTTTTAAGATTGCCTGGCAACAACATTTAGGGTACTTCGTCGACTACAACACAAATTTCCTGCAACTGAATTTAGTAGTTACACGTGGATACGACTGCTTATGTCGCTCACCTTCCCAAAATTGCTGAAAATTGCGCTAACCGCTTTAACGTAGACTGCAAATATATAGTGCGACAGTTCGCATTACGTGCGAAATATGAACCTAAATCAATACAAACAATCTTAAATATTTAGCAGTATAGATCCGCACGTACGTTGCAGTTAACTATTACGAATGTCATATTCAGCACTTCTTCATTGTTGTGTTAAGGAATTTAAACTTCGTGTTATTGCAATGGCCTGTATCTAGTGATGTTTACAATGAAAATAAAATTATGTGCATGTATAACAAATTAACCTCAAACGAAAATCGTGACGATCTGCGAACGTCATAATAAGATCTCGACAGTTAACAGGTAATGTAGGCGCACAGTAGAGGGAAAAAACAGAAAATATTACTAAAATTATTTTCAAAACATCGTAACTATTTACTGCTAGCACTGTCAAAACTCCGATGCCAACAGTTCCTCACGTCTGATCCCACTGCTTCAGTCATTTCTACGACAGCTTTCAGGAGTACAAGGTTTACAGGAGTTAAAGGGACCGAAAAGGTTAGGGAACGTGAAATTATTTCTTAATCTGGTTCTACGTACCTTCGAATATTTATAAACTGTCAGGAATTACACCTAGGTTCCACATTACAAGTACCGTAATATAGGCTAACTAAACATTTTCACGCCAAGAGCGAAGCTATTTCGGAGCTGAACGTCTATGACAACGACAATTCTTCGTAAATAGTTTCACCAGAACACCAGCACTGATACATAATTTTCTAAAAGCCTTTGCAAGTTATAAAGTTCGACAAGGCATGCGAGACTGATTAAGAAACTACCTTTACGGTTAACAGCGGCAGACGCGTTATGACTTCCGAAGCAAAGTCTGAATCTTACAAGTAGCTTAAATTTTTCTCTAGCCTCGCCATTTAATTACTTGTCCTCCATAACAGCATTCGTTCTTAAACTTACAAATGCATCAAAGGGCTGCCATCTTGAAACTCAATGTACGTCATCAAGACATGCTTATCGTGCACTCTGTTGGCTTTAGGGCGAAACACACGAAATTCATGTGTTCGTTATATTGTGAAACATAACACCGTATTAATATAATAACATTATCATCTAGCTAACATGGAACTGGGCCACCTGTTGACCCATCCCGGTTTCGCATGTCTAGAGGTATCTTTAATGGTCTCCCCTGGTTTCTTCTGCCTCTTCGTCTGTAGTTTTTTAGTATTCTTGGCAATCTAATACGGGGAATTCTCTTTATATGTTGCAACCAATTTCTTCTGCATTCCTGTACTCTGTCCAAAACTGGGGTTATATTATTTCCTCTGCAATTTTTTTGTTTGTTTTATAATCTGTCCAAGTGTATCCTACTGTCTTTGTTATATATCTCATCTCTCCCGTTGTTATTCTTCTTGCGTCTCTTGCTTTAATGTTCCAATTTTCAATAGAGTATAACGAAGCTGGAACGGCTAGTGTATTGTGTAGTTTTATTCTTGTTTTCTTTGAAGTTTTCTGTGGTCTAAACACATTGTAAATAATGCCTATTATTTTCAAATATTTATTCAATTTATTATCAAATTCCACTTCTTTTTCATAATATGTCAAATTTCCTAATTACTGAAAGGAGTTTAATTGTGCTATAATTTTGTTATCTATTACAATTTTACTTCTAACTGGATCTCGTCCTTTAAACGCCATCAGCCTGCTAAATGCATGTTGACAACCTACCGCATCCACGTGTTGCCTCTGTTTAACTAACGTAGTTGGAAAGAGCTCATTAAAAAAAGTAGGCATTGTACGTATAACGTTACTTTGAGACGCGTTCGTGCTACAATTTCCGCAGTGGAAAACAATAAATATTACATAATCTGAGTATGTGTTTGTAGACGTACGTATCCAACATGCAATGCGCGTGCGCCATATTGTCATCTGTGGCCTGCCCGGCTCTACAGTATTGTTCCACGTTATCTCACAAAATGCACGATTTTCGAGAAAAAAAAGTTTTTGAACATAAAATGTCTTTGATTCTTTTTTACAAATTTTATCCACGACATTTATCATTCTTGGACGAATTCAGCGAGATATGATCACAAATGTAAGTAGGTTTTCACGTAAAGTACCCGTCATGCTCGTCAGATTTCAATGAAAATTGAATTTTTTCGACATATTTTCGAAAAATTATCAAAAATTCAATTTCAATGAAAATAAGGTCCAGTGGGAGCCGAGTTGTTCCATGCGGACAGACTGACGGACGGACAGACAGACATAACGAAACTACTAGTCGCTTTTCGCAATTCCGCGAACGCGCCTAAGAACGTATGTACATGCAAGATGTTTTGTACAATGTTGTGGAGCGAGTTATGTAATTAAAGTGTTGATTCTGTGGTCCTAACATGGCGCTTTTCAAGTTTATGCCAACACCATACTTATATACAGTATACGTATAATACAGCATTATATGCATACATAACGCTTATGTACATATTTATTTATGTACCCATTTATTTGTTTATGTATGAACCCGCATTGGAAGCTGCTGCACCCACAGTGTTCACGGTCTGGCTACAGGCCTGTGAAGAGCTTGTCACTTGTCCCGGTACTGTGTCAGATAAAATCTAGACCACGTTCTGGCATCACTCGATCCATTTTCGTACCATCGTCCTTTCTGGATTCAGGTCTCCAAAGTGATATTTTTATTTCTCGTCGTTCGACCGAAATTTTTCTATGCATCTCGCGCTACCTGCCAGCATGCAACATAGCCTCGCGGGGAATTACAGAATTAGTAAATACAGAGTTTGGCAGACCATCGAAAGTTTGATGCAGCCAACATTATGGCAGACCATCGAAAGTTTGATGCAGCCAACATTATGGCAGACCATCGAAAGTTTGATGCAGACAGCATTATGGCAGACCATCAAACGTTTGATGCAGCCAGCATTGTGGCAGACCATCAAACGTTTGATGCAGCCAAAATTATGGAAGACCATCAAACGTTTCAGGCAGCCAGCATTATGGCAGACCATCGAAAGTTTGATGCAGCCAACATTATGGCAGACCATCAAACGTTTGATGCAGCCAGCATTATGGCAGACCATCAAACGTTTGATGCAGCCAGCATTATGGCAGACCATCGAAAGTTTGATGCAGCCAACATTATGGCAGACCGTCAAACGTTTCAGGCAGCCAGCATTATGGCAGACCATCGAAAGTTTGATGCAGCCAACATTATGGCAGACAATCAAACGTTTCAGGCAGCCAGCATTATGGCAGAACATCAAACATTTGATGCAGCCAACATTATGGCAGACCATCAAACGTTTGATGCAGCCAACATTACGGCAGACCATCAAACGTTTGATGCAGCCAACATTATGGCAGACCAACAAACGTTTGATGCAGCCAAAATTATGGCAGACCATCAAACGTTTCAGGCAGCCAGCATTATGGCAGACCATCAAACGTTTGATGCAGCCAGCATTGTGGCAGACCATCAAACGTTTGATGCAGCCAACATTATGGCAGACCATCAAACGTTTGATGCAGCCAACATTATGGCAGACCATCAAACGTTTGATGCAGCCAACATTATGGCAGACCATCAAACGTTTCAGGCAGCCAACATTATGGCAGACCATCAAACGTTTGATGCAGCCAACATTATGGCAGACCATCAAACGTTTGATGCAGCCAACATTAAGGCAGACCATCAAACGTTTGATGCAGCCAACATTATGGCAGACCATCAAACGTTTCAGGTATCCAACATTATGGCAGACCATTAAATGTTAGAAGCGGCAAACATTAATATGTTAGTCGTGAGCGAATCATTCACATTCTCAAGGTAATGAGCGTCTAACAACAAATTATGTATCATCAATGGACATATTTGTAACAGCCTTGTTTACACATGAATTACCTCGTCTCCTGGCAAAACTGATTTATCATGTGTCAGAATATGCAAATTGAAGTCACTGTTTGTGCATGGAAATGTACCAGGGCTGACCAAACACCAATCGTAGGAATTTTTTCGCGTCATCGCACAAATTTCATACTCGACGGTTAAACGCTGCACTGAAAATTTCTTTAAAACTTTTAAGGACGAAATTCATCCAAATAACTTCAATAATCAGTTCTAACCTCACAAAAAAACACACTGCCCTCCATTTATTTTTGGCAAACAATCGCTGTTTATTGCGCTAATGACACAGAGCGTACATTGTGTGAAAAATGTTGACCTTCCGAATGTTAAGACACGTGGCGCGTACAATTACCCGCTGTACTTTAAAGGGATTATTAAAACTCTCCAGACATGACCTCATCACTTCACAATATAATACAAATCTTCGGACACCGTGTGCAATAATTCCACTGCTTGGAAACCAACTGTTTTAACCATACAGCTGCGGGAATCTCTCGACAGATTGCAATAATTTGGCGTTCTAATCGCAGTGTTTCCTTGAAAACGCAACAGTATTGGATCAAATAGGCCGCAGCCACTGTCATACTTTTTTTTTAAAAATTCTCAGTCCTTTCCTGTAATTAATAAATTGTCGTGAAAGAAAGCATCTGCGAAAGAGACGTCGAACGTCGTTCTCTGGCGGTAAGCACTCCTGTTTGGAAGATCTCAGGTTCAAATCTTGGTCCTAACGTCGATTGCCCTTAGATTTCGTCAGTCCCTCCACGCAAACCCGGCATAGTACCTCAAATTAGGACATGACCCATTCCTTCCACATCATCTCCAATTTGCTGTTCACTAATCATTCTGCAATTCGATCGCATAACCTGAGACATTGACAGTGTCGTTAAATAGACGTAACAAAAAAAGTTAGCGGAAAGCAAGATAAGAGTTTCGCCCATCTCTCTGCCTACTTACAGACCTGCTATGAAATGGGCTGGCTGTACTGGCTGAACCCTACTATGTAGCAGGGCCGCCGACACCTGAGAAAAATTTTATTCGGGTCCCACAGCATGGCCGGAACGACTAAAAATCTTTACATGAGATTCGTATTGATGTCTTTCTCTCTCTCTATCTCACTCACCCTATATATATATATATAAATGGATATAGATGCATATTCCCTGCCCTGACTCTCAGTTGCAGAGTGGCTTAGGCTTACTCTGAAAGTGTTAATTTGTACAATCTAAAAATAAAGATACAACAGAGAAATACAAAACCATGTGCAGAACAGTCGGTTCCCGGATTAATTACCGAATATTAGCTTACTGGACGACAATCTTTCATATGCAGAGTTTGTATCGTCAAACGTGGGATAAATTTCGACAGATGTTCGGCCAGCACCTAACTAGATATTATATGGAAAGCAACGAAAAATCCTCAGGTAAACCGGTCTCGACGTCTTCCGGATATGAAGCACAAAAGACATTCCTACCAACTGTTCAGAATTTCACAGCCGCTGTCTCGAAAAGTAAAGTTTGGTGTCGAGTATATATTCATCAAAAAAACTTCAACACTCAGCACGTATGCGTCTTGAAAGACTGAGGCACTTATCAGTTAGATGTATATATAAGAAATTAAAACACTTTTAACACTTTGGTTATGTTTTTCTTTTCCTTAAAATTGGATGCTGTCATATGCACATCATTATTATAAAAAAACTGTAAACTTGATTCTACATCAACATTATTATGTGTGTAGTATGGAACATATAAAATATTTTTATATATTTTGTTAATTATGTATTAATATAGTTGAACACAAAAGAACAAAATTGAACTGTATCAATGAATTTTGTCTTTCCTCAGGCAGTTGCAAAAAACGTGTATTAGCTTCGTCATTCGTCTGTCTGTACATCCGCATGGAACAGAGCGATTACCGCGGGGAATGATCCGTGAAATTTCATATTTGTGATTTTTAATGAAATCCGTTGGCTTGTTCCAATTTTGTTTAAAATCGGACAAATATAAGGCACTTTAGATGAAGGTTTACGTAAATTCATGACTTCACGCCCTAACTATTTCTTAAAACCGAGACAGAAGGTTTTCTTTTGTGTGGTACGCGCCGAGGCCGAAGAAACATTTTCCATGGACAGACCGCGTTCCCTGTGACACATGATATGAGGCCGAAGAAACAGTTAGGCAGAGGGCATGATCAATTGCAAACGTCGAATATCGTCGTTTAAGCGACATCGACTGCAAATAACCCCAATTATCATATCTCGTTGATGACTGATTCTGTAGCTAAAATACAGAGAAATCTTATAGCGACTGTTCAAGTACTCAATATTTAAAGTGTTCCAGAATTTAATATCTCATGACAAGAACAGAGCGAAGGTGCCGGAATTATTACGTTCTGCGAGCAATTCCTAACTTAATACAGGACATCCCGATGTGTTATGAATTCAATAGTAAGATATGTAAGTACTCAATCGAACACAACAATGTTTTATTGCATTAGTGGCTACTAGTTTCGGTCGTCACGACCATCATCAGGTCAATGCTATACAAAGCTTAAAAACACTACATTCATCAGTCCAATGCTATACAAAACACACAAAAAACTACATGTAACCACTTTCTAAGTTTTGTATAGCACTGGCCTGATGATGGTCGCGACGACCGATACTGGTAGCCACTAATGCAATCAAACATTGTTTTGTGAGACTGAGTACATATATATCTTATTGATGAATTCCCAACTTGTTTACTCTTATTACATACGTAATAAACAGGAGCTTAGATAAACATATAGATGTGTTAACAAACATATATGCATGAAGTCGATATTCATGGCAGTTATTTTAAGCTTTTGCAGTTCGTAAGTGAAAAGTGTAGGCACAAAGCCATCTCGCAGACCCCACTCCGTATCCCTGCCAGGCAAACAGCTTCAGGCGCAATGAATTCGCGAAAGTGGATTAAAGCGCTGCAGCACGGCGCGATCGGGAAACTTCAATACACCGGTTGTTAGGATATCGATTTTTGATCATGTTATGGAACAATGGAACCAAGACGGTCCTACCAGAGCCGTTCGGCGATGAATGGTGTGGAAAATATTGACAAATTTGTGTCCATTCTACCGTTGTGGCGCAATCAAAAAATATCTGCGAAATACTGCAACTGGCAGTTGCTTAGCACAGAGCTTTCGAAAGAAGGGAGCTTTCAGGGGGCCACCGACATTGTAACCCACAACGAAGGTTCTAAATTAGTTTTGTTCGTTAAATGCCACATTACATTTGGGGCATACAATTTAACAGAAATTTACTACACGACTATTTTTAAACAAAGTTTATAAATTATTGTGTTTAGACATTTCTACATCACGTTTAAGACGTTTTTATTTGTAAGGGATCTAACAATGTTTCTATTACATCAGGCTAAACTCAGACTAAAACAGCGTGAGAACATTGGTTTGGATTTGTTGTCTGATAGATCCGTGTTCGATTCTTGGAATTAGCATACTATTTTCTTTACAGCCAGTTCTGTGCCCAGAATAAAAAAGGAGACGGAGCTGTAGGCGTGACCGGAGGCTTAGGGTATTCTAAGAGAAAAATCACACATAAACGCCTTCCTTTTATTGAGTGCTAAGCGGTTGTAGAACATAATGAGAATATTGTTCGAAATAAAAACTATGGCCAAGACACAGCAAGTGGGAACTGACAACACTCAGAAGCAGATGGTTCGTCTAAATAATATTCGGTATTTTGATTGTCCGCTTCAAGGAATCAGTTCTTATTTTTATATCTACGTAGCCTAACTGGGGACCGCGGTAGCACAGTGGTTAAGGTTGCTGGTTCGATCCCAGCTGGTGCCAATGGAATTTTTCACTGACACAAAATCCTTCTGAGCGCACTATGGTCCTGGGGTCGACTCAGCCTGTAACACAAATGAGTACCAGTAGCATTTCTTGGGGGTAACGGCGGCCGGTGCTTAAGGCTGACAACCTTACCACCATCCTGTGCCGTTGTCATGAAATCTGGGAACTTTAACTTCCTGGAACCGTCTGGGCCACTCCAGGCCTGTAACGGGACTGCTTTACATTTTACGTAGCCTAACTAACAATTCTCACTGTCAGAACGCCTTGAATTTTTGTCTACAGTTGTCACAAGATGACAGAAAAGTTATTTTCACTTATGTCAGAGCAGCTGGTGATTCCAAACGACATATATCGTTACTAACACAAGAAGGGTTAACACTTAAAAACATGTAAGTACTTACAGTAAGAAGCCAACACCAAATTTAATTTAAAGTCGGTTCTTTGCACGGGGTACATTCCAGACCCTGTCTTGTTGCACATCCCGAAGTTTCTCTCCACTGTCATCCAGGTAATGTTTAAAACTAATCTAACGTCTTTGATATCTTCAGACTAAGGAGATTAGTTTGGGCTGGTCTTGTAGTTAGGGCGTTGGAAAGAGGAACTTGGTAAAGAACTTCGAGTTGAGAAATATTTCTGAAAGCTCTACTTGCAATGTCAAGCATAATTGGAGAGATAAAATTAAAACGAATAATCTACGTTCAGTCGTCTTCAAGTAGCGGACATTCGGCCAACTGGTGAAAGAACTTCCTACTCTCATAGAACCCAAACTTTACAAATTCTACCCTGGTGAATTGCAATCCTGTTCGTACATGAACGGTGTTAAAATTGCCAATTTCAGAGCGCCAACAAACGAATCCCTTGTACCCTGACAATAAAGGCACTACGTTCTGATACCTGTTTAGCAGACTACACGGCGTCACACTAATTACCTGCACCGTCTGGTACTTGGTGTCGTACAGACTGCTCTCCATGGTAGACACTGTGCTCCAGCAACAGTGACTACCGCTCCACACCGACCTATCAAATCCCTAAACAAATATACTTTTTATTCTTCGGATGATATACAAACAAGCAAACATCGGTCCTCATCTAGCCCTTACGCTTTGTATTCTGAGGTCCTAGGTTCAAATCTCGGCCAAGCAAACGTCTATTCTAACGGAGGTTTTCGTGATTCTCCTCTCCCTCTAGGAAGTTGACTGGAAATGGCCTCAAATTAAGCTACGACCGCCTCCTTCCACATTCTTCCCACTTCATTATTCACTAACCATCCCACCATTCAGGGCTGTCCAATCTCAGGAACTAAGAGTGTTGTTCAATAAAAAAATCCATCGCGCTATATAACACATTACTCATGAAACAAAAATTTTTCATAACTCGTAGACACACAATTGTATAGAGTGCACATAAAACTTGACATATCCTTAATAGACCAACACTTAAATATGTTATGTTTTTACGAAAACACAAGAACAAGCATGTTTTTTTTGTGGACACAGTGCTTTGACAGAAGGTGTGTTTGTAACCCAACTGTCTGTTCATGCGCGAGTCTCAGTTTGACGAACTGTCGGGGGTCATGACAAATTGCTCTTTCATGAGCGACATGTTTTATTTTGTGTGATTTAATCACTGTAATAATTTTAGATGTACAGAATAAGTGTTGTAGGTACTCAACGTGAAATGTTCTCTAGTTCTATATACATCTGCTTAAGTATGATGTTTCTAACATAAAATCAACGTTAAACCTTGGATTATACTTACACCGTCCAGGGTTTTTTCTGGAGGAATTAACGAAGTCACTCTCCTTGTCGATAATTGAAACCAGGACCGCCAGATGAGTCGCATTACAGAAAACTCGATAATATGGGCGAACAATTAAGCAATAAGAAAACCTAAAAAAACGACCCTGATTGGGTGAACTCAATGCAGATAAAATACTATTAAAGCGAATTATAGACAAATAGAAAACAAGGTTTGGCCTGCACTAAATAGGATTGGTGTAAGGGTACCGCAGCCTATGTGGCTACACGGGGAAAAGCTGATTGTATTTCAGTTTTTTTTTGTCAATATATATTTTGAGTGAAAATCCTTACGATTATCAATTTGCGTTGCCAGATTCAGGGCTCCAAAGTTTATGTCTTCATTGAGTCCAGAAATGTGGGCCGGGATAGCGTAATCGGTATAGCAACTCGCTACGGGCTGGACGGTCCGGGGATCGAATCCTGGTGGGGGCGAGGTTTTCTGCATCTGTCAATACCGGCCATGGGGGCCAACCCAGCCTCCTATGCAATAGGTAATGGATCTTTCCCGGGGATAAAGCTGCCGGGGCGTAGCGATGACCACCCACCACAACTATCGCCGAGGTTAAAGAAAGAGTAGAGCTATACTTATGCTCCCCCTCTGGACCTTCGTGGCCTGTTCTAGGGTGAAATTTACCTTTATATTTACTGAGCCCAGAAACGTGTAAATCCGGTCCTGCATGATGATGAACTTCTGACTTCACATGGCATAGCTAATGCTAACTGCTCATGAGTGATCCTGTATACAGTGAAAAACAAGCACGAAGGCCTTGGAAGACTTGCAAACAAAGCAGCAGGGACGCTGACAGTCATAATGTTTGTGTAGGTACGAGTATAACAGTCGATTTCAGTAAGACAATGGGCAGGTTAGAAGTAATCTAATGAACTGAATGTTTGGCAAACTCATAAATTTCTAGACTCAGGATCACTCGTCACGCACCGCCGCCAGATAAAACGAATTTCCACACTCATGATGCCATAAAAACCGCATGTAGGTGATATGTTCCATATTCCGTGCATTAATCAGACGCATAAAATGTATTAAAGACCAAAAAATGTGTTTTAAATTTTATTGATGTAATTTTATTTTCTTATGGTCACCAACACATTTCGGCCAGTCATGTGGCCATCTTCAGGGTGAACTCTTTTATAACAAGAATACAGTTGTCATTAAAATGTGTCCGAATCACTCCACAGTATTAAAAATTATATAATTTCTGTTAAAAATTCAATGGAGAGTAATAAAATAAAAAAGGTAAAGTTACAATTCACCCTAGAAGAGGCCACGAAGGACAAGAGGAGGAGTAGGTGTATATCTATACTATTTCTTTAACCTCGGCGCTAGATGGTGTGGGTGGCCAAAGCCACGGCCCGACCGCTTTACCACCGGGAAAGCTCCGGTACTCATTGTATAGGAAGCAGGGTAGGCCGCAGGGCCGGTCTGGACGGGTGCGGAAAACCTCATCCCTACTGGGATTCGATCCCAGACCGCCCAGCCCGTAGCGAGTCGCAAAACCTACTGAGTTATCCCAGCCCACAATAAAATAAAACATGGATGAATATAAAAATATCGGGAGTTAAATATATTGAGTGTGTGTGGAGTGATATACGAGGGCTGTCCGGGAAGTATCAAGCCATTTTGAATATCTCCATAACCGGTCATGTGGCCTTGATGTAACTTGGTAGCCAGTCGGAAGAGACCTTATTCTGCATCCGTGAACATTCACTCTCCCGTGGGGCTAGGCAGTCGGCAGTGAGATGTCGTTGACTGAGCTTGTGTACTGTGTTATCGTCACATTCACAATGACCGAGCGAGCAGATCAGCTTCATCACAACACTGCGCCTGTCCATTCTACAGCTCTCGTGTAGGCTTTTTGGCAAAGCATCACAACATCCATGTCTGTCAGCTCCCTTAAAGTCCAGATTTGGCTCCCTGCGACCTCTGGCTTTTCCCAAAGCTAGAATCGCCGTTGAAAAGGAGGAGATTTGTGAATGTGACGGTAACACAGTACACAAGCCCAGCCAACGGCGTCTCACTGCCGACTGACTAGCCCCACGGGAGAGTAACTCTTCACGTAAGAACAGTAATAGCTCTGACTGGCTGCAAGTTACATCAAGGCCACGCGACGGGTTGTCGAGATATTCAAAATGGCTGAATACTTTCCGGACAGCCCTCGTATACAGCAGATACATGTGGTGAATTAAAACCCATGCTTTTGGACTATGTGTAGTATTATGTGGTGTGGTATTCGAATCTTAACCAGAAACTGTATGGTTTTTAACATTGTGGAGTGATCCAGAAACATTTTAAAGACTTTTTTTTTTGTTCTCAAAGAGTTCACTCTGAAAATGACCAGATGACTGGCCGAAACATGTTGGTGACCATAATACACTAAAATGACGTCAATAAAATTAAAGTGCATTTGTTGGTCTTTAACAATTTTTTTGCACGCGTGTAGGTCTTCACGTCAAGTGTCCGTTAGAGTTTTCTGATCGTAACCGAAAATGGAACATGTCCGAAAACTTCAGTGATATTGCTGGACGCCAAGTTTAATGAAAATCTATTCGTGAGTTTCCTACACCCAGCGGACACACAGGTTGCCTACAGCAAACCCAAGCGGACAATTTGTGTCTCTCGTTTCGAAAGCGCCAAGAACGACCAGCTTCCGAAAATTAATATCTTCCTCTCACGTGCTGAAACACAACACCAAGAGCTAGTTGCCCTTGTAGTTAATTAACATTAATTAACGCAACTAATATTAATAAAGGACTGATTCCACTCATTCTTTGCGGAATTAGACGAAGGTGAGTGGACGGCTTCACGCCAGGCCAATGAAAACAGTGAGTACAGCAGCCACCAGTCGGGTGCATAAATAGTGTACATTTTTCCATACACGAATAAAATGTTCTGTTTATATATATACACACAGAGTGGCGCAAAATTAGCGCAAGTTTTTCAAATGGGTAGTAGTCGGGCGAGTTTCTTTCTTTGGGGTTACCTCAAATCAAAGTCTACGTTCGAAAACCTCGTACAGTCGACGATCTGATAGTTTCCATTCGCGAAGAAATTGCAACTGTGCCACAAGAAATGTTAGTAAATGTGATGCAGAACTTTGAGGAGAGGCTCCGGACGTGTGTACGGCAAGAAGGACGCCATCTTTCCGATATAAT
>Ga0123355_10008826_pt1 | contig 15253 bp, 11 predicted proteins | sample TergutEmb28metaG_3_FD_89872 | JGI IMG/M metagenome (GOLD analysis project Ga0123355, IMG submission 89872) | Embiratermes neotenicus P1 segment gut microbial communities from Petit-Saut dam, French Guiana - Emb289 P1 | ecosystem: Host-associated > Arthropoda: Insects > Digestive system > Gut ... | reverse complement strand
TTAAACGAAGTCTTATGTTTTAAATTATTTTATGTAAATAAATATTTTAATAACATAAAACAGTGCAAGTAGTTGGACCATATTTACAATCATAAACTATTGCACGGAACAAAAATGAAAATTATTCCAAAGTATTTGCAGTTGGTCGCTTCCGGTACTGCCTTGCCCAGTAGCGAGTATTTTAGTGGTCCCTTTACCCTGGTCCTCGTAATTACGTAAGATGTTTCATTCTCTGCACCCTTCCGTCTGGGGTAAGAATAGAAATGAACCTTCGCGTTCCGTAAACGCGGAAAATTTTTTGACTAACGGAGAGACTCACATGTCCACGAGGATTCTTCTATGCAGTTTGCTTTTAGTATAAGAGATGTAGTGTGTTACAGCCCTGTTTTGTCCATCAAAATTGTCACATCTACCAGAGTGTACAGGCTTCATAACGCAGAAGACATATATTTCCTAATCAGTGTCTTATGTTGGATTTCTGCAGCGTTTAATATTTCAATGTTCTGCCATTTCAGAGGAATATACTGCCTCCATCCTCAGGATGACTGAGTTGGTTCAAGTGTGTGTTGAAGTGATATGGAAGGCGTTCTGTAACTGTGATTGGCCAAACACCCGCAAAAGTCATATATAACCTATATATTTCTTCCCCCATAACACTTCGGCATTTATGTGTAACCAAATGAAAGCAGTATATTTTCCCGAAGTTACGGAATGTTTAATCCACCGCACGATGCAGAAACCGATAATACCGTAGTTCGAAACAATCGCCGCCAAAACCAGAAAACTTTTACCTTTCCATGTTATCTACCCTCATATAACTTTACAAGGTCTTTTCAGCAGGCTTTAGGTCTTGTGCTGACAGTAAACTACAGATTTCCAGACGCAGTAATTTCATTGTATTCAATAATATATGCTACATGTTTCGGTCACATTTTGACCATCTTTAGTTACTAATACACAGAATCTAAAACCAAGGTGGATGTTGCCTTAAGAATATATTTTGTAATTTGTGAGATTCACGGATTCTATAAATGTCATTATAATGTAACATTTTTACTGAAGGTGTACTACGTTGTTTCTGAAATTGTTAAAAGTTATTTACAAGCTAAGTTCTGTTTAGCTTTTTTTAATATTGACTTTGCCTGGTTTATTTAAAAATGCATGAGTATTCTCTTGATGTCGACGAGTTCAAACCATTCGATTTTATTATTTTCTGGCGTGCAAACTGTAGTTGAGTTTTATTAGTTGCAGGGATTATTACGTTGTGCGAATAATTACACTTTTGTGTTTAGCAACATCTTACAACCGTCTTACGGTTTGTTGCTGTGTTTACTATCTTTTTCATCATGTTGTTGACAGTACACAGGAGAGATGGGTCTTGTGCCCGTGTGGTCCACGGTCTTGATGCTGAACCTCGCGTCCTAATATAGATCCGTATTTCTCTACCTTCATGCAAGGTACGTAAAGTTAGGGATCGGAAAAATATGTGCTGACCTATCACACTCACTTCAGGGTGAGATTTGTGTACATGTACAGCATCACAACTGTGACCAGGAGAAATGTCTGGATTTCATGAACCTGCATTTAGGTCACTACACAGGCCAAGGAATCGCGGTTACTTTCCCGGCAGGGGTAAGAGATTTTTCTCTTCTCCAGAACGCCCTAAAGTGTTCTATAATTCACCAATCCTCCTATCCAATAGGGAAAGGGGACTCTTGCCATAAGGATAAAGCGGCCAGGGCTGAAGAAGGATACTCGCCTCTATACAGTATAATGCCAAGCCTCAGAATGCATAAAGCCTTTCCAACCTCACCCATATTCCGCAAATAGATTGTATGTATGTATTTTGTGTGGATCTCAGAACAAACTGCGATTATTTCCCTACAAAACATTAACTGACTAGTTTTTATAGCCGAGACTTAGTGTGTTTACTGGGCGGTTCGAGCTGAATGTTTAAATATGTTTAGTGTGAGTACTGGGAAACTTTTTCTCCGAGCACTTTGGTTGCCCCTGTCAGTATCGTTCCACCAGTGCGCCTTACTCATGTACGTCTACACGTTGCTCCTACGAGAAGCACCAGACCTGGGAACCTTCCAGAAGCTATGCTGTTTCGGAAATCGAGAAGCATTAGACAGGAAAGTATTAGACATTTCTTAGACTAAGTCTTTAAAGGGATTTTTCTGCTGCAGTTTCGAGTCTGTATGTGAAAGTGTCAAAACCATTGTCTCCAAGTTCCTAAATTATATGCGCGAGGTTGTGCAAAGAGAACTGAACGTCACTGACATAAGAAGGCTTCAAATGCCCATGGATATTCTTTACGGTAATGGTAACAGTGAATAAAAGTAGATACATGTTATTTTGCGACCTTGGATAGCATTTTTCCGAATGAATCCAGCAAAGATTGAACCGCTGCCAAGCCGAGTGGTGCAGTAACACACATTACGCTTGTTTTAGAGAGATACTTGGTTTTAATATAGAGAGGCAAATCTATTGTTCTGGGCTCTTGTACTCTTTGCCAGCCCTTCAACGAGATGCCGTCGTCCTTCGAACATGTCACGACTATTTCCTTCCAAGTCCATTTCAATTCATTATTAACCGATCGTCGTATATTCAACGTTATATGTCTGAATTACTGACACATTCGTGAAATAAACTAAAAACTCAAGAATATTTGTGAAACACTCAACCAAGCGCAAAGCGATTGTGTGAAGTATAAACAATTTTAACTTTACTGTCATTTTCATCATAATTCGTAATGAACTTATTGACTTGCGCTACTATTTACAAAATCCTCTTATCCCCACTGAGCGTGTAATTGTTTAAAGTAGATCATTCTTAACATAAAATAAAGAGGGGGTATTCCCAAGGATCTCCAAAGCGTCACGTACGTGTTTTCAGAGATACGTGAGTGTGATTATGCAATACTTTTATGCCGAACCCGTTCCATTAGCTAGATTAGAACAATTATGTTAAAACGACCTAAATTCTTTGTCTTTTCCCTTGATCTCTCTCGAAAGCTTTATGTAAGTTAAGGGGCAAGGAGAAGAGAAAGGAGAGAAAGAGAGAAAGTATGAGGTTGGCGATTTCAAGGCATTTTACACGATCGCTTTGACGTACATAAAACACGTGATTTGTTTGCGCATTCACTGATAGAGTATGATTGCTGAATTTCAGTGTTTTTGGAAAGAAAATTGATAGAGAACAGCTACGGCGAGTATAATGTGTGAACAGATTAGCCGGTACGAAATTCGAATTTTAGAAGCAGCTAGTACCAATAATGGCCCGTAATTTGACAAAAACTGGCTTGTTTTTCATTCACTTCGAGCCGTCCCAACCCACTTTCCCCTAGGCCGGATTTACGCTATGAGAGCAGTCTCATTTCAGTCAAGAGACTGTCAGATATTAATGAGTAGCTTCATGAAGTTTATTCGACAGCAGACGTTATTAGGGTGAAGAAATGAAGGAAGAAAAATAGTAGGTTCCGGATATAGTACTATAAATGCTTACGAACTTTAATGGAAATCCTGAAGGGGAGGGACTGCTTACGAAGAAGTGGCATGTACTTGAGGGTAACAGAGTGGATCTTTAGAAGTACAGCTTGTAAGGACGTAAAATGAATAAATTGTCCCCGAATCTGGTCCCGCTCTTGTAAGCAGAGCAGTAAATTGTCAGGTTCCATAAAATGCTAGGATATTCATGACTGGTTAAATACATGTCAGCTTATCATAAAGGAAACTTTTCTTGTTTAGTTACTTGGACGTTTGTAAGTTTTTTAGTTAAGTTGTGTTCTGAAGGAATGTAACGTAATTACTTGCAATTGAACCTGATTGCAGGAGTTTCATATGCGACGTCCGAAAGCATTAAGTATGTCTGATGATGAAATGTTCACCGTGTAACACAGGGGAAAATTTACTCGAAGAATACAAGCGTGTCTGTGCGTAAATCAAATAACAATTCAAGTGACGCTAACACCTCGAATTTGTTGGACCTGAGCCATTCTTGGGGTCTCTAGGCAGAATATAAGAAGAAAGATGAAACGCTGGATGGGAGAAACATCATCTGGTATTGTGGCGTGGTCCCTGTAGTACACAGAAACAGGCTCGGGAATTTATCTCTGGTCCTAATCTGTCTACAGAGGCACGATTATTGCCCTTTAATATGACACAATCCAGGGTTGTTATTGGCCTACTTACTGGACATAACACCTGGAGAAGACATCTATATATAATGGGGCTATGTAATAACCCCACCTGTAGGAAATGTGGTGCTGAGGAGGAGACCTCAGTCCACATTTTGTGTGAGTGTGAGGTCTTGGCCTCACTCAGACATACATATCTGGGTTCCTTCTTTTTGGACCCGAAGTACATTAGGGAACTAGGTATGGGGGTCACCGGGAACTTTGCTAAACGAACAGGGCTCCTATAACTTAGTACAGAATGTGGGGCACAAGGGGCCTGTCTTAAGGCCTAGGTGCATCGGGCCCCGAAGGACTCGAACCCAAATACTATTCTATTCTATTCTATTCTATTCTAACACCTCGAACGTTATGGTGTATTACGCGTTGCCACAACCGGCTGCATTGACTCTCGGAGGGAAAAAATCGCAATTTTGTTCACGTGTGCCATAGTTGATGACACTTCACCGGAACTTCTAATTGTCGTCACCGAAGTTTCACGTGTCCCCAGCTGTCCATCTGATGGTACTTGAAAAAGTTCTTTCTCTAGTTTACTAATGCATTCCAACTTCAGGTGTTAGTGTTGCCGTTTTGCACAAGACAACTTCCTGAAAGCACCATCACATCTGTTTCATTCAGGTTTACCAAACAAACACCGTGCAAACGTCATTACGAGATCACTTCCTGGTCGCCACTAGTTCCGTTAACGTCGTCACGTGCCGTATAGTGGTATCATTGTCTTAATGCGGAACAGGCTGCAAGAAATTACTAATGTGTTAAAGTCATCCCTTGTACTATAGAAGAATAGATACCTTCAAAACAACTGTTGATGTGTAGTCAAGACAAGATAAAATCTTTGTCACATTCAGGCCCTCCATCATCATAAGAAGTAAAAATAAAATTGCAGTAAATTAGTAAAGAAACAATAACATCAGTTCTATATATAATGTAGTAGAGATTGCTCATTATTTTCACTACAGTCAGTAATTATGAACAGCGTGATAAAGTTTATGTTATACTAATTTGTAACGTTAAAACAGCTGACTATATTATATCTTCCTGAAGACATCCGGTTTGATGACGTGTGCTATATAAGCACTTCAGTTCTTTGGTCGTGTATGAAAATAGTATTCAGTAGGAAATGTAATGTAAAAACATTCCAATTTGTAAACATTTGCCGCGTAGCAGTATCATATGCATGTATGTTATATCTTTTCCATGTCCCGTTATATTTGGTGATGTTGCATTTTAAAACCTACTTTACCCCTCCACACTTTGTCACCATGTGTCCAGTAATTCAGTCACAGGGTTAATCTGCACTGTGATCAGGTGCGCACCCAAAAATTTTCGTTGGGAGGAACTGACCATGACGCTATATACATTTTTCTTTGATTTTATAAATATTGTTATAAAAGTAATTTGTAAATACAAGGGTAATATAACACTGTTTGCAATTGCATATATATATATGTGTGTGTGTGTGTGTGTGTTTTATAACTCACTCACCTAATTGAAGTCACAAAGTCTGATCTTGGTTGTTGTAAATTTCGTCTTTCTTATTTTATTTTACAAAATAATGTACTAGTCGTCAACCGATTTCAGTGGCTGGTTTCCACTGCTGGGTAAATCACGTAAAATGTTTAATATTATCTCATGTACGAAATCTATGTTCTTTAAATGTCGGTTTTCTGGAGTGAAGTGGAGTGCAGGCTGCAGCCTTCAGCTCCCCCTTTGGGTGCTGTAATTAGCGATGTTCGTAAATTTTCAAGTTCCTTGTTACAGCTGTCGGCTGATTGCGAAATAGGTTTTCGTTTTGTATTTTTCAGTGCTTTGCTGCATCCCGTAAACTTCGTGACTGAAGTGAAGGCTATATCACGCATATTATAATAAATCTATTCTATAGTTAATAATTGAAAAGACACCCCACGGTTCAGACATTTTTAATGACACGTGCTTATTTAACGAAGCCTTTCCAACGGCACCCTGTACAGAGTTCGTCATATCCTGACTGACCACTGCAGAGCGGGCACCGTCATCGGTCGCTTTCCAGCAACGATGTCGTCCGCTCTACAGCAACGATAAAAATATACTTTCTGTGTCGTAGAAAGGGGTGTTGATTCCCAGCGATGAGTTTGCAATTTTTTGCGCTGAAGCGAATACTGCTTGCTAAAAGGTAATACCCCACATCTGCGTACAGAAAGAGAAGAAAATCTCAGCCGGGCCAGGGTTTGAGTCTCGAACCCGGAATCCCCTTGATACCGAACAAGTTCTAGTCCACTGAGTCCCGAAGGCTGTAGAAGAGGGACGCAGTGTTCGGCTGATTAACTTTAATAGTACACAGTTTTTACAGGAGGTGGTGGAACCTACCATCCATTTTCAGTAGCCAGACGGATATGTGTCGGTATGTATTGTGGCTTGAAATAGGAGTACACGGAGTGACTTGACTAGATTTAGCGCATGTTCCTATGAGTTCTTAACAAAATTACTTGCTACACGCCGACTATTTCGGAACATCAATTACAGTGTAAGACTCCCAAACCTTTACTGATTAACAGCGGTATTTCTAACGCCTCATAATTTCTCTCTGGCAAAACTTGGTACTCTTGAAGTGGAGTTAAGAACTCCAAAATGTTTTAACTCAATTTTACGCCTTGCATATTAACCTTAAATAAATCGGTTAATTAATGCCAATTATAATAATTATACTTTCTTTCGTAGTCTGACCTCTTCTATCTACTCACTATAGGTATAGAAGGTTATTGTTGCAGCTAATCACATTCCATGACACAAACACTCACACACAAACGCACACTCGGTAGGACTTCTCTGGATGAGGGATCAGCACATCACGGATGATGATGATGATTATGATTATGATAGTAGTAAGCTCGAAGTGCTGACTGACAAAGATAATAAATGGTGTATAAAAGTGTGGTTATTTTAAAGCACTACGTAAACAATTGCCATTTTTTGCTCCGGAAAATGTTCAAGGTCCAGGAAAAACTGACACCCAGTAATTAGCAAATAAAAACAGCAGTGCTGTCACTACATCGCATAGTCCGGAAATCACGTGACATCAGTATTAACATATAACGGAGGACTACTGTTATTGGGAAACCAATGCTACACCGCCGAATAGAAGGTAGGCACGAAATTTTTACTGGCTTCAAATATTGCTATTCCACGTGCTGCCACGTGTTTTGTATGGCTGTGACATTTGGTCTGTTATTTTAAAATACCTAGATATTACTGAGCCGATTTTTCTAGGGCGAGTTTCAAGCGGACTTTCTCCTTTCACCTCTTTTCCATATAAGGGCACCGCGAGGCGATTGGTCGTGACCGTTTGGGAGGGGAATGTTACTAAGACGTTTCGCCTTGTGTTGTGGGGTTCAGATACAGTCAGATGATTTTTGATTCCGTCTAGTCGACTACGAAGAAGGCAGTTATTTCCCTTCTCCCGTCTCTGGATAGCTAGGAGGCTGTCGTGTTATTGTTAACTGGGGTTTACCGTGGGCAGGTGTTTGGATTTATTTCTGTGTCCCTCTTGGTATTACGGCCGTCTGCCCAGCGATCGTCATGGTAGGTACTTGACGGGGTGGAAGTAAGAGTCGGGTGACGGGAAGACTCTCTCCTTCGGCTATTTAGTTTGTGTTACGTATTCCAGTGAGTTATATTGATTTACCAATGTAAGAGAGATATCGTTTATGTAGGAAAGGTTTACGATCGTGACTTTGCGATGTAAAGAATTGTTGCTTGGTTACTTGTTGGATTTTGTTTATTTGTTTTGTAAGTTCTGTTTGTGACTGTATTTAGATCCAGACATTTATGTTATATCATATGGATACATGCTGATGCACTTGGCTTTGTTACTCTGCATGCTAACTTTTCCCCCACGAGAGTCAATGGTGCGAGGCTAAGCGGCCCAGAAAACTGATGACAAAATAAGAGTGCGAACCCCCGGTTTCCCATGTAGTGGCATTCTTTTATTTGTGCCTACCCTGAGGGCTCATCACGTAACCAGGAATTTACTGATCTGGGAATAATCGTCTTTGGTGCCGTTGTGAAAGACGGCAATATGTGAGAGGGGCCTATCCCAGTGTCCCTAAGCTATTGTTCACACGTTTCGTTTTTGGACCGGCCGGCATGTTCCGATTATCGCCGGACAAAGTAGTGGAACACAGGAAAGCATACACCTATTAACACCATCCGGTCGTTAGGCCGGCCAGCTGCCGGGTAGCAGCCAGAACTCTCCACTATTCTACCCAGTCGCCGGCCTGTAGCTGAGTCAACAGTTGCACACGTGTTGCTTATAGACACGTTCACACACTCCAGTTTTTACCCGGCTGTATTCGAGCGATCACCTGCCACTGCAGTGTCAGTAGAGTACTTGAACATTAGGGTGGGTCCACACTTGTAACGTTACCGCGTGACGTAGTCTAACACCGTATCGTGGCAGTGTGGACGGGGCTCGTGACCGCGTAACGCATCAAAAGTTGGTTACGCGTTTACGTTACGGGCTTGTTCTGTGCGCTGTCGGTATTTGGCCGTCGCATCAAAGGGATGATACGGTTACGGCCTGAGAAAGTGTGGACGTGCAATGTGACACGTCGCCACCGTTCGCTCCTCTGCTCTTCTTTTCACTCATGATGCTTCTGTCTTGAAGAGTGGTGCGAATCTGTAGTGCTGTGCGGTTTCTTGGGCGTTTTGGTAATTGTGAAATGGAGTGGACTCAGTGCCATAGAATTAATCGAACTTTATGAAAGAAAAGAAATAATATGGGACCCAAGGCTTTTTAACAAAATTAGAAAGCAAGATACATGGGAGAAACTGGGAAAAGGAATGAACAGACCCGTCGATGAGTGCAAAAAGAAAATGGAGAACTTACTTTCACCTCTCCGACGGGAGAAAATGAAGATGAGGAAAAGCAGTGGAACAGGAAAAGGTGAGTACTTCTAACTGAAATATTTACGTACTTTGGCAATGCATATATTTTATCGTTACATGAAACAACTGCATTCTACACGCTGTTAGGCACATTTAATACATTTTAGTGAAAAATAATCAGGTTAATGAAAGTCTCAACACATATTTTAAAGAAAACACGTTTTTGTCCACTGATTTTTACAAATATTTATTCCTTTTTGAAGTCTAGGCTTCATGTAAAGTCATGACCATACAAAATAAGTTTACTAACTAATAAGTTTACTAATTAATACTTTACATTTCTTTACAGCAAGAGATAAAGTGTTTGCATATGAAAGTGTTTGCATATGAAAGCCTGGGATTCATAATCGACAAAACGAAACCACGACAAACACTGAACGCGGTAAGTAAAACTCATCACAAATTTTAGTGTTTGTGAAAATGTTAAATAAATTTCAAGGCAACGAGGTTTTTCAAAAATGTGCCACCCTTAAGCGCAGTCATTTTGCCACTCTACTCTTCCTCCACTCAGAAAATAAGCTGCTAATTCTTCCCTTATTTCTTTCGCCTTCAAAGTTGGTTTACGTGCAATCTTTCTAATAGGAAATAAAGAGTCACATTTTCATTACTCATGGCTTTCCAGCTACCTTCAATCACTCGATCGTTTTCTTCATAATCAAACGTGCCTGGCGGAGTATAAATTGCTGCCCAATCAGGGCTTCTTCTTGAGAAATTGTGTAAGCAAGCAATAGTCATTGCAACGAGTTGAGCTTTCTCTGGTTCCAAAAGCACAGGTTTACGAAGCACTTGGAACACTGATGACGCGAGGCCAAATATATTTTCCACAACTCTTCGGGCACTGCAGATCCTGTAATTGAAAATTCGTTCTTTTGAGCCCTTTGGATTTCGTCACGGATAAACTTTCGCGAGATTCTCGCTTAAAGGAAAATCTTCATCTCCAATAAAAAAAGTATAGAACACATTTTTATCTCTCGTTTAAAGGAACCGGCTGAAGAAGACATTAGGCTTTAGTTTCTAGTTTTTTTATGTAGCTCAGCGTTCGTAAAAACACCGCTGTCAGAAATTCTTCCCTGACATCCTGTGTCGACAAACAAAGTTGTAATTGGCATCTACTAAAGCGAAGAATAAAATACTAAAGGCTTTCTTGTAGTTAAAGTATTCATTGACACTATTTCTTGGACACTGTAGCACCACATGTTTCCCATCAATAACCCCCAATGAATGTGGGAAATTCCACAATGCTTGATACTGCTTTGCCACTACCAGCCATTCCTGTTCTGTTTTTGGTATCTGAAAATACATAAATTCAGTTAAATGAAACGAAACCTTAAATAATATTCCTTGCTTACTAATTCAAAACGCAGTACAAAATATTTCTTGTCATTCCAAAATGTTAATAATTTTGTTGAATATTTTTTATTTTTCTAGATACATAATGAAGATGAGACAGCAGAATTTGGAGATATGGAAAAGTAAAAAGTCAAAGAAAGAAAATCATCTGAAAACGCGAGTGAATCCCTGCCCAGGCAGCTACCAAGAAAGAAAAAGAAGACGGAAAATCAGCGTCTTGAAAAAGCGTTTGAATTGTTAACTGCTTGTTCAAACCAAACTATGAATGATGAGTGTCAACATTTTGGAAATATGATAGCCGCAAAATGAAGGAATTATAGTGAAACGGTACGATGTGTCATTCAAAATGAAATTATGAACGTGTTCTTAAAATCAAAAAGAGGGCTTCATGAACGCTATAATCACACCCATCTCCAGCCATTTAACCTACCTCAAGCCCACTTCCCAAGTGGTCCATCTAAGATGTACCCTCAAAGTATCAATCGTCTTCCGCACACTTCTCTTTCATCCCTCTGTTCTCAAAACCCTTCTCCGTCATTTTCTGGAAACACTTTTCCTTCACCAAACAGTCAGTACAATAACTCAATCCTGCCTCACAGTTTTTCCACAGAAAGCATTTCGCCAGCTACGACATCTTCAGAAGAAAATATTAATACATAGGTGTTTGTAGAATAATTTGGCCTGTTGTTTAATTGAAGTGTTTCTGTAAAATGTGTTTAATTAAAAGTTCTGAATACATTCTTATTTTAAACTTCTTTCATGAACCATAAATAATAGTATTTGTCTTACCTGTATGTATAATCCTTCAATTTTTCAACAAGAGCTTCACAAACTTCCGGCACGATACAGCTGATTGGTTGCTTGGAAGTTTCGAAGAGGTGCTGCAGGCAAACGTACAATTCACCACTTGCCAAGAAACGTAGCGTCAGTGCCAAACTTTCTTGAACAGAAATGGCTTTCCTGAACGCTGTGTCCTTTTTCCAGATTTTTTCTCCAAACAAATTAATTAAAAATTCAAATTCACTGAGAGACATTCTGGTGAAATTCTTATATAACCCACTGGCCGGCTGAAAATTCAAGTCGGCCAACAAACTTGAACCGATGTACACTTCCCTGTTTGTGTACGGCTGTTTCTGCCACCACCGCCGCTCTTTTTCTTTAGAGCGTAATATATGTAAATGTACGAAGCCGCTGCTAGCTGCAAAGACATCGCTCGGGGTCCCGTAACAAACTGGGAACCCCACTGTTTAACGCTCGCAAGATACTGTCACGCCGTGAGGCACGGGATGAAAGTTCAGCTCGTAACTACGTATCGTGTCAGTCACTTTCAACGTTACGGTGTTACGTTACGCAGTAACGTTAAAAATGTGGACCCACCCTTAGAGTCTTTCAGAGGTGAGGATGGGTGATTTTGAGTTCGACATAGAATTGTTAATATCTCTGGTGGAAGCCGGACCAGTGTTGTGGTACAAGTCGGATGATATTTATAAAGACAGGATCGAAACAAAAGAGGCATGGACAGAAGTTTATACTTGTCTTCAAGTAGACTTTGAAGCTCTAGGAATTTATTAAAAAACGCTGTTGGTGATTATTGCCATAAGTTATTGAACACAGCTAATTGAAATTCATAAAAATTTATCTTTTTTATTTTATGTACTCTACTGTCCTTATTTCTTACATTTGTCAGAGAAAGGCTCCAGCATCTGTTACAAAATAATCGGTGACTTATTTCTTACACTATTCGCTGTTAATCCCCCACGCACTGATTGTGCCTCAGGTACATGTTCAAGACCAGTCACTGTCACAGTGTCCTCAAACTTATAACCATCTCTCTAGCGCGAAAAAATTTATGCGGAATAACACAGGCCGTAGAAATGTCTACTGCAACTGACATTAAACGGTCGCTGGAAAATTCTCCATTTATTGCTCAAAATTCCAAATGTACATTCCACATACCTTCGTGCTGTGCACATGCGATAGTTGTAAACTCTTTTTTTTTAACACTTAGGTTAGATCTATAAAAAGGTCAAAGTATTCTCCTGTTTGGCGCCAATCCCTCATCTCCTACAAAAAAAGTTCTTACCCTGGGTAATTCCAGCATATTGGTCTGAATTGTTATCTATAACGTAGATCCTTAAAAATGGTAGAATCACGGTCTTTTCCGCACACTACCAATGTCAGCGTACATAAGTCGGTAGTTATTGCCTACCATGGCCATTAATACCACGGGAAAAAAGCCTTGTAACAAGAGAATAACGAGCCACTATGTTCCGGTTTGATTACTCGAATACATTTCCCATCGACGGCCCCTAAGAAAAGACAGAAATTGACTGTTCTTTCGAACTCCAAAGCAGTCAATTCCTACTGCTCTTTTGCAGGTTTTGTAACACATTTTGGACTCATAGTAGACCAAGTAGTAAGACATACTTCTCTATCTTTCTTGCTGTTGAGATTCCAATCGGATAAGAGAAGTGTAGTTCACGAAAGCTGCATCCACTCGCTAGATGTCCGAGAAAAGGGATTCTGTAATTAATAACTCTCGTAATCACTTGTGCTATCATTAAAACACACTCCAGTTCCTAACTTCTAATTTTAGTTACATTATTTTGCGTTTTTAAGCAAAGAAGTAAAAAAAGGTAAGGCAGCATCCCAGACTGCTACGTAAAGTCATGTAAGAAACAAAAACAAACAACGAAGTCCGGTGCGAGGTCGTTTACAGCTATAAAATATGTATATAGCGATCAGCTTAGATTCCTATCGAAATTGATCAATGGAAGACAGATTATCGGCGGATAATATGGAGGAGTCTCAGGTTACTGCAGTCGAACAAAACAGAATGATACGAATAATTTCTCCCAAGAATCTCCTTTCCTTTTATTTAATCATCAGAATTTTCCTTTAGACCATTCACAAGCATTACTTACCTGATTGCAACAGCCAACGTTTCTATACGTTGAACCCAGTTCCTCATTTTACTGGTATGACGTTGAAGACTCTTCTTCAATCGGCTATGCAATTCTTTGAAAGATGAAACGGACCTTCGAAAATACTACAAAAACTTGTTTTCCTTATCTCGTAGGTCATCAAGTAGTCGGTAAAAGGCACCGAATTCTTCCCTTCTTTAATTATTTGATAAACCCGATGTAACCTGTTACTTCTACGTTTACGACGACGGTACAACAAGAACAGAGCAATAATTCAATTACGATCCATTTCAGATCACTGTGCATGCACGACTGCTTGGTCGCAGCGTTCTTGGTCGTTCAACCAGCCGATTAGAACCGGAGATGTTATTAAAAGCTCCACGTTGTGCTCTCTACCGTCCGGTCAGCTCCCGTCCTGTCGAAAACCGGAACATCTGAACGAGTCCTTAAGACGTGGGTCTGCGGCCGTTCGCTCGCTGGGATGGGGATGCTAATCCCGCCAAGAGACACGTATGTTTGTCTCTTGTGAGTGTTGTGTATAGCAACCACCGTGCTTTAAAAGCTCAAGCTGGATTTAGATCCATTGACAGAATGGGCGCACGCTCACGGTAAGCAAAAATGTTTTTTTCTCTATTTGAGTTCGCACTTTACATCTGTTGGCAACGGTACCGTGCGTTGAAGGTTATCACCAGTGTGGAGATTCCTACTGAAACATTAAGAACTGTTCTCAGCCGCTCCTTTGTTTCAGAATCTTAAAAGGGTTTCCTTAAGATCCTGGCTTTTGTATGTGTCTTATGAATGATATTTGTCCTTTCGCTGTTATTCCAGGTAAATCTTGGTAACGAGTGCAGTTTTGCGATATGTTGGAAACCACAGTTTATCCCTGAAATTGTAGGGACTGTTGATTTACAATTTGCTGTTTTAAAATGTCCAGGCTGCGGACTTTTCTGGCATTTTGATCCGTAACATTTCTTGCTCCCTTTCCCTCTGGTCCCATCTCATCAGATCATAGCGTACAAAGACGTTTCAAGTTGACAAGAGTCTTCCGCCCTCTATCCGTGTCACAGTTGGTTTTTCTCTGATTTACATGCCGGGGAGTCGTATAACGTGCACGTACTGCCTTGTCATGTAACACTGCTATGGAACAAAGAATAATTGGCTTCATTGAAACACAGAAAGCGCGGATGACTGGTGAGTTTCGGTTACTAAATCGTCAGGAATATAGCTTTGGGCCAAAATTGTCTTAATAGACGGAACTTGCACAAACTATCTTGGTAAAAAATATAAGAATCAGCTGTCCGCTTTTAATGAACTTACGGGTTTGTTGTTAACTTGCCCAATTCCTGGGCTGCTGAGTGTCCAGTGTAAGTTTGAAGGTAAATGGCGGGTCCAAAAGGGCATGTAAGGAGGCGGAAGTGCTGCATTTTGGTTTGCTGTTACCAGAACACCGCTCCTGATACACGTAAAAACAACAAAGGACTTAATATTAATTAAATCTGGCCTCTGGATAAAAGGACCAGAGAACGTTCGAACGCTTTCAACTGAACCTAAATTTTCAGCTCGAAAATTTATGTCGTGGTTGTACTAATTAGATATATTTCTGAGAAGGATTTGAGACACATATTTTGTTGGTTGGTTAATTTATAATTTTGTGTATTTTGTAGACCCGTGCGTGTGATGCGGAAAGATGCGAGTGATTGTTATCCATGTATTTGGCAAACATTGTCGAATGTCTAATATTATTGTATTATAATATAATATAATATAATATAATATAATATAATATAATATAATATAATATAATATAATATAATATAATATAATATAATGTAATATAATATAATATAATATAATATAATAT
>Ga0123355_10008825_pt1 | contig 15253 bp, 4 predicted proteins | sample TergutEmb28metaG_3_FD_89872 | JGI IMG/M metagenome (GOLD analysis project Ga0123355, IMG submission 89872) | Embiratermes neotenicus P1 segment gut microbial communities from Petit-Saut dam, French Guiana - Emb289 P1 | ecosystem: Host-associated > Arthropoda: Insects > Digestive system > Gut ... | reverse complement strand
GGTAAAATTTTGATTTTTTGAAGCCGGAAAAAGTAAAACCAGGGGCCCCCGGGGTGGGGCGCAAATTTTGGGGGAAAACCCCCCCCCCCCCCCCCCATGGCGCAACAGCCCCTAGTGTGCCACGGCCGCCTCAGTACCGAGGCTTCACGATCACACTCAGACACACCACACTCAGTAGGATTTCTCTTGACGAGTGATCAGCCGACGTATTGACCTCTACCTGACAACACACAACACTCACAAGAGACAGACATCCATGCCCCCAGTGGGAATCGAACCCGCAATCCCAGAAAGTGAGAGCCACAGACTCAAGCCTTAGAAGGCTCAGCCACTGGGATCGGCTCGGAGCTAGTTGTAGGGAGTCGAATCACACAATCCAGCTCAAGACTAGTCACTATACCGACTGAAATATCCCGTCCTCTTATTTGCTACTAGAACTATAAGACACTAATTATCGACAGCACACCAAGTTGTTCAGCGGTAGACTAGGTGGTTATGCGAATAGAGCACTGTGCTGTATAGATTGATTACAGTGACATAGCAGACTATCTGCCTACATGAGGCAGAATCCCAGCCCATTTATTGTATCCAAAGTTTAATAGCCCTCTCCACAAGCACTGGAATCCAAAGTGTGTGCGTGAAGTCGAAATACGAGACTAAATGGAATTTATAACAACTTATTCATTCCCCATATCCACTTGCTCCATTATGATGCGGTGAAACCCATCTGTGTTGGCCATCTTTTGTTCCATTCAAAGTCGTCCAGCTTACACAGGCGGTCAACTTATGGAAACTACCTGACGATATAAAAATTGAACGGCGCACTATATCTTGTGAAAAATTAAAGGTTTAGGGTGCAAGGATAGGAATAAGGTTGAGCAGACGACAGATAGTTCTGCTAATTAATAAGGATTTCGGCCCAGGTACAGTACGACACCAAAGTTGTACAACTTTTTATATCGGCCAGCACAGAGAGGTTAATATACACAAAAAAATAGCACTAAACGTGAAACTGTGGCCAAGATTCAAGATAAACAGGCGGCCATCTAATGGAGTAATGACCATGCAGAGTGTCATAGGAATTCGCAGCTTCCGAAAAAGTGTGGTCAAATTTGACAGGTGACGGACTTACAGGGTTGGCCAACGTCACAGGTTTTACTAATTGACTACTGAGACTGTGTTCATTTTCCATACCAACTCAACAAGAGACCGGTTTTGCTACCCCTGCGGAACAGGGTTACCGCGGCTATTGGTTCTTCCCATAGCGAATGAGCTATATGCTACAGGAAGCTGTTCGCTATTGCAGACCTCCGGAACCGAGCCTCGAGGAAAATATATTACAAATTCACGGTGCACATCCATTAGGGAATTCTTCTTTCGATTCACACGCAAATTAAATGCCTGGCAACCTATACGGGTATTGGCGATCTTCATGGGAAAAGGTACAATGACCGTGCATGAAAACGAGGAACTGAAAGTAAAGGAATAACAAAGAAATTAATGCAAATCACCAAGCATAGTTATAAAGTACGCGTTTTAATACAAAAATTAAGAAAGGGAAAGTCAAGAGGGCGCAGCTTATTTAAATAAAATTTAAATATTCAGCTCATATCGCCAAGAAATATATTGTATCTCAGTTACACAGATTAATCTATTAATACTGAGGAAACCCGAAGTTATTTATTGCCAGCACCGAAGGAAACTGGGGACCGCGGTAGCACAGTGGTTAAGGTGCTGTACTACAAATCGGAAGGTCGCTGGTTCGATCCCAGCTGGTGTCAGTGGATTTTTCATTGACATAAAATCCTTCCGATCGCACTATGGTCCTGGGGTCGGCTCAGCCTCTAATAGAAATGAGTACCAGGAGTATCCCTGGGGGTAAAGGCGGCGGGCACGTAAGGCTGACAACCTTACCACCATCCTGTGCCGTTGTCACGAAATCTGGGAACCTTAACTTGCTGGGACCCTCTGGGCCACTCCGGGCCTGTAATGGGACTGCTTTACCTTTGCTTTTACCGAAGAAAACTAACTAAAGATGGCAACGAAGTGTGTATTTCACTTCACTGACAGCCAAAAACCGGGTGACGCCACACCATTATTTAACTTTGTTCCTGCTATTTCAAGGGCTTCAGTTGTTCCTGACGTCACACTGCACTTTTAGTCGCGTTTGCAAAATTGCGAAAAAGCGACTGTTAGCTTCGTCATGTCTGTCCGTCTACTGTCTCTTTCTGTTCGTCTGTCCTTCCGTCCGCACGGGACCACTCGGCTGCCACTGAAAGGATTTTACGAAATTAGCTATTTAAATATTTTTCGGAAATCTGTCGAGAAAATTCAAGTTTTTTCAACGTTTGAAAAGAATAACCGGTACTTCACACCAAGACCAATATACACTTTTGGTCATATTTCGCTCAGTTCTTCTTAGAATGAGAAATGTTTCAGACAAAAGTTGTGATAGATAGAAATCAAAGCACATGCCATTTGCTCAATAACTTTTTTTTTTTTTTTCGAAAACCGTGACATTTATGAGATAACGTGGAAAAAACATTGTAACAGCTGGACAGGCCACAGATGCCAGCATGGCGCATGGGCATTGCATGATGCATACCTAAGGTTATAAACACACACTTAGAGTACGTAATGATTATTGCTTTTCCACTGGAACAATGGCTACAAGAAAGCGCCTGAATGTTATGTTACACTATATTGCCTGTCTTGTCTATTTATAACACGGAGTCCAGAAACGTGTTCGCGTTCTGTTTGACCCAGTCACACAAAGTCACTACTAAGTCACGAGGTGAGAATATGCTACTTTTAAAAATCCGGAGTACTATTTTACGCCGTTGGCTGGGTAGCTCAGTCGGTATAGGGACTGACTATGGGCTGGACGGTCCGGGATTGAATCCCGGTGGGGACGAGATTTTCCACCCGTCCAGACCGGCCCTGGGGCCCACCCAGCCTCCTGTAAAATGGGTACCGGGTCTTTCCCGGGGCTAAAGTGCGGCCGGGGTGTGCTGCTGACCACTCACCCCCTTCTAGTGCCGCGGTCATGGAAGAGTAACGCTATACCTCTACCCACTCTCTGGGCCACAGCGGGCCTGTAATGGGATCACTTTACCTTTACCTTACTATTTTGCCCCATGCTCCCTGATTTCCGAAACAGCACTGATGTTTTGAAGGTTCCCAGGCTTCGTCTCTTGTCCTTCTGGTAACAGCAACACGTAAATGAAGATGAGTGTGATACTGACAGAGGAAGGATAAGTACCGGGGGGAATTCTGTCCCAATGCCGCTTTACAAATCTCACATGAACTAACCTGTGACCAAACCCGGGCCTCTGCAGCGACAGGCCGACGACTAACAACCTGAACCGTGACACGGCCTTCTGTTTGAATTCTGTAGCCCGCTGGTATTAATGCAACGTCAGTCTGGACTCCTAATCACTATAGTACCTTCTTCAGTAAACAGGAGCTGCGCTGCTCTTAAGGATTACTTTGACAATAGACATGTGGGTCTCGAAAGTTTTCCTCGTGCAGAACTAAGTATGTTCCCACTGCATGATAGTTTTCTGATACTCTTGGTATAACACTATGTTTCATCACAGGTCAACAGACAGGCGGACGTCTATTGAGCTTATTTTGTTTAGCAGGTATGATAAAAGAAGTATTTGTACATCAGTTTGGAACAATATTTCAAAATTCGTAACCTTCATTAATTCGCTGCTCTCCTTATCACAGGTGTCGCATTTGCTTACAGCACGGATACGCCTGGAATGTGTTCCCAGCAAATTTGTGTCTTAACGCACACTATGTGTTAGGGGCTGCTCACAACACCGTACACACAGGTTTAACCTTGTATCCGCAGTAGGCTTGTTAGGGGCTGCTCACAACACCGTAAACACAGGTTTAACCTTGTATCCGCAGTAGGCTTGTGTCTCACACATGCGTTAAAGTTTCCAAGTGTTAACTAGCGCCAGCAGCTTATGTGTGAGGCTTATGATGGACTAATGAATTCATTACGGTGCAGTGGTAGCTTCGTATCACAAATAATTTCACGTTCAATAATCCACGATTTCACCCACAGGGTACATTCATGTGTTTCTTCTGGTTCGAATTATAGAGAGAGAATGTGCACCTAAACAGCAACTAACTAATCTCTGTAAGAGGAATGCGATGTGGGAGGCAAAAGGTAAAGGTAAAGGTAAAGCAATCCCATTACAGGTGTGGACAGGTCCTGAGGGTTCCAGGAGGTTGAGGCACCCAGATTTCAAGACAATCGGCACATTAAGGTGGTAAGGTTGTCAGCCCTACGCACTGGGCGCCTTTACTCCCAGGAAATACTACTGGTACTCATTTCTGTTAGAGGCTGAGTCAACCTCAGGGCCATAGTGCGTCCGGAAGTATTATGTGAATGAAAAATTTCAATGAAACCATCGGGAATCGAACCCGCGACTTTCCGGCTTGTAGCGCAGTAGATGTGGAAGGCAGATCTGCAATTTCAAATACTGCTTGTACAGTCAGCATAGTTAAAGTGATATTTTTTGGAAATGTTAGCGCTTTTCTTATCTCTCGCCCTACGTGATATACATGGCGTTATAGATGAATATCCGCTGTTTGGAACTTCGAGTAATTAAACACAAAGTTTTTTACTGTAACGATGGGTTACCAGGTCTCTCCGCATAGCTCTCGGCCTTCGTGTTGTTGCTGCCTGATACTTCGCCTTGAATATGCCTACTACCGAAATTACTCGTGCTGTGGCCGCAAGGACCCCTCTCCCCCCGCTCAACATTTGATAATTTTGAACGTTCTGCATCCCTGCAGGCTGTTCGTGTTTTAAATGCCTTGAATATTTCCCTCACTTGTTGGATGACTTCGAATGTTTAGCCTTGGTTTCTTGCATAAACAAGACGCTGATCTCAGTTATTGACATAGTAAGTACACTTGGAACATTCACAGTCTGAGCGAAATGCCAAGTCACTGAACGTCAACTAATTGGTTGACGTAATTATCGTTTCGATGAAAAGAGTTAAGAATCCAGTCATGTTGTCGTGAAACGCAGACTGGGATATCGCGATCTTATTAACAGTGACTATTGGAATCAATAAATTCTTAAGTACTTGACCTTTTTCATTTTTACTTAGAAAGACTTTGTTGACAGTTTTCTGTTGTCTGTGGCGCTATAGCCCAACTCGGACCTAGGCTGCCTTATTTTGAGTTTTCTAGATGGCACACATTAGACACACACCCAGCAGAACTCATCTGAATTAGTGATAAGCTCGTCGCAGATGCCGCAACCTACACAACACACGACAAACACAAGAGACGAACATGTATGCCCTCAGTGGAATTCGAACTCGCGATCCAAGCAAGCAAGCCTCTGCAGACAAGTCTTAGACCGCATTGACACCGGGACTGTTTTATAGCAGTAAAAGTTAATAATTACACAAATGCAAATTGCAGGACTTTAAACTTTCAATAGGCTTTCAGACCAAAATTAATTTTTAGGTCTAACGTCATCTTGTGTTTCACAAACATATTTTATTTGATAGTGCATTAATAACGGCATGCATAATAAACATCCACTACTACTACTAGCAAAAGTAATAATAATAATAATAATAATAATAATAATAATAATAATAATTGTAATACAATTTATAATTCGTTCGTTGGAGTGCTCGCCAATATCAAAATTATACAGCGGTTAATCTTTGCAGGCACTAAACAAATCCCATAAAGTAGAGTCCTTCATGAGAAGTTAGCAATCGTCCAGCTAACGAAGAAATTGCCTGCCGTTTTGTACAAACCATGAGTTCATTTCCATACTGGCACAATTCAGACACTGGAACCCATCCAGAGGAACATTAATCAAAATCTCATCCATTTTCTTACTCTCCTCTCATCTATGTTTAGGTCTTCTAAATGTTTTCTCTCTTCCGACATTGCGGCCACAATTTGTATGCCCTGTCCATTCCACATTCCTTGCATATCTCACCTGCCGTCATTTCATCATCTCTATAGTTCTTAGTGGAACACAGATTATGTATTTTCCAGTATACAATTTTCTCCAGTATCCTTTTCCTCCCTTCGCACATACCCCACTCCAGTGTTCTTACTTACCCTTAATTCACGTTACTCCTTTAGACTAATGTGAAACAAATTTGAAATTTGCCTCTTTTCCGAAAGATTTGGTAGCAACAAACCTCAACAGAAGCTAAAAAAAAAAACAAATACTTTAATAATTAATTAACAACAGTAAAGTAAACAAGAGCACCACAAAGCAAAGTTTCAATAACTACTTCCACCCAAGTCTCTCACGATCCACTCTCCCTCTAACCGAACCAAACTTTTCAAATTCACCTGTCCTTTACATGGAAGTTGTGATATATCTGAAATTAAATCAAATATTTTTGGAACTCAAAGTGGCTTCCGATTAGAAGGGGTTTCCACTACAATTCTGTAAGCCTTATTACACTTTTATTTAATTAATTTTTGCAATCTACGCCCCCAGCCCTAACTATACTGCGAGAACTCTATAGATGAACGCAGGCACAGCACCTTTCAACAAGTCACGATTGCAGTGTAAAGCCATAGGGTGGTCTCTGCAGTTTTCATGATCATGCCCCTGCGGTAGTCGACAACATATAACCTTGGAGTGTCGGCCCCACTACCTCTCTAACCCCATATCTTATTGACTCACTTTCAGCCTGCTGTACGTTTCTGCTCTCCTTATACCCCAACTTCTTCTCGAGCGGTTGACTCTCTCCCTGCAGATGAAGGCAGAAATTCCTCCGAAACACAACATAAGAATTGATCACTATTAGCTTCTGAATTAGCCCTCAATCTTTGCAAATCTCAGTGGTCACTCTGTGTACTGTAGCTATTGATTCATAATTTAAAATCTCCCCTTTTCGCCATACAGTGTAGCACGTTTCAGAACAATCGTATTAAAAACGAAGTTAACATGTCCCTGAAGGCACTATCCGGTTTCACTATGTAATGGAGAGGGAATTTATTTCATGCGAAGTAGGAACTCATTTTTAATATATTATCTAGATTTATACGATGCCTTAAGATTTTAAATTTAACAAAAATGCGCCCGAAGGGATGGTAAAAACAGTCCCGTTACAGGCCCGGAGTGGCCCGGAGGGTTGCAGTAAGTTGAGGTTCCCAGATTTCATGACAATGGCATAGGATGGTGGTAAGGTTGTCAGCCTTAAGCGCCAGCCGCCTTTACCCCCAACAAATGCTCCTGGTATTCGTTTCTGTTAGAGGCTGAGTCGATCCCAGGGCTACAGTGAGATCGGAAGTATTTTATGACAATGAAAAATCCAATTACATCAGCTGGGATCAAACCAGCGACCTTCCGATTTTTAGCACAGCACCTTGACCACTGTGCTACCTCGATCCCCTGCCCGAATGGATGGTACAGAAAGTCAAATGAGTTACGAAACGCAAACATAACACGAGACGACCGCTGCCTTATTGCCTACAGATGCTATAACATTTCCCGTTCTTTAATTTTCTCGAGAAGCCTTACGGAAAATGTATACTGGCACAGTACGCGCTGTGTTCTTATATGCATCTTTTCTTGGAAATATGTGTCATTATTAATACTTAGCGAAATGTGCTCAAGATGTGTACGTAAAGGCGTGTCTATTATTTTTTGTCCAGTTTTAACCGAAAGTAGAATATGAAGACAAAATGAAGTAAATCTGCACATTAAGATTCACAAACATTTCTTCCAATTCTTGAGTTTACACACATGCGCGCGCGAGCAGAAATGAGCGAACAGACATGGCGAAGGTCATAGTTGAATTCGTGCTATTTTTCGTTGCCAACGTGCCAAAAACGGCGTTTTATAGCCTGAGCGGCATGCGTGCCATGCGGAAGCGGTAGGATGTATTTTCGTATTGTATGATAAGTCTTGCAGCTTGTAGAAATCAAGACGAACAAGTGACGTTATGATTAACATTTCCCGGTTTTTAATACAGCAAATATCCCACCTGGTGGAGCTGCTGCCGCTGTGGATACAGTGATAGCAAAAACCACGAGCCACGGTGTCAGATCCATATCACCAGCTTCTCTCTTGCACACAACTGACAGCCACTGTCACAACAGCCTGGGTATATACGAAAGCACCTCAGTGACGTCAAGTGCACTACTTATCGCGTGGGAGTTGAGTTGGATTATACGCATCGATGAACCACCAGAAGCTTCTGTCTGACGTCTACCTTACCGACCCGTATGACAGCGGGAGAAAGTGACGTTGACGTCACACCTGAACTGCTAATCTGAGTTCCCTTGACTGTTTTGTCGACTTTCAGTGCGTTGTGGGTGAAACCGGTAGGCTGCGTCACGTTCAGCAGCTGGAAACAGTGGCTTTTCTATAGGGTTTAATTTTGTGTAATTATATTTCATTAATATCGGTGTTACACTAATTTACTATCAAACTGCAGACTTCGTTAGAAGACAAGAGTCGCACGGTCGGTCAATATATTACTCTGTTCCCAACGGCCCACCAACAGACCTTGTCTTAAGAATGATCAGTCTTATCCAAACTCTATTTCTCCAAGATCCATTTCAGTATTTTCTTTCCCTCTGCGCCTAGTTCTCCACACTGGTTTGTTTTTACACCGAAACTTTGCATTTATTTCTTATTTACCCCACATGCACTACCTGTCTCTGCTATCTATGCTCTGGTTCTCTGAACAGATTACTTATAACAGCTGAAGAATAGACTATTTGCGGGACCTGAACGCAGAAAGGAAAATAACGTTGCAAAAATAGCGTGTGGAAGTGTGGACTAGTTATGGATAGGATCTAGATTACTTTCTGGTCAACATGGCAACGAACGGTACCGATAAACAACCGGTCTGGCATATTCGTCATTCTGTCCATTTACGTGCGTAAATACTAACCTGGATAAAAACAAAGGCCGCTTAGAAACACAGAGATAAAAAATGCCAGTTGCCTACATGCAGAAAACATCCGATGCCAGCATAGGGAGTTCAAGAAATTAAAACAGGCTATATTGATTGACATGGACGTCAAACATGGGTGTAATCACGACAAATAACTCGGATTTGTAAAATAGTACAGAACACGTGTATGACAACGTTCGGAAGACGGTTGCATAGGGTACTCTCACTACTCATATTTTACGTACCGGGACACTGCAATATTTTAACTATTTTACTGGTATACATTTCATTATCAAATTTTTGGGGTAACAAAATTACAAGCTAGTAATGTAATTGTAAAGAGGCCTCTACCTCACTTCTTCCTTTTATATTATTACAGAACAACCTGATGATGGCAGCAATTACCGGCAGCGAAGCGTGTCGCAATGAATGTTATGAATAAATGAATGTACAACCATTTATAGTGCTGTATTGTTCTGAGAATTGATAAAGCAACATTGAATTTTAGAGGTCTAAAATAGGCGAGGAATTTCTTGTTAACTAAGCGACTATCAGCTTCTCAATCTGACAATGTTCATCGGAGATAAGCCATTCAACCAATCTCTTGAAACAGTCTATAGCTAAGAATGAAACAGACACTTCAGCTGCTGTTACCGTATTGGGCAAACACACAAATACAATACATGAAAAAACAAAATTATTTGTCGCCAGCAAGAAGGGTGATCTAGCATAAATGTTGAGAAAAGTAGACCTACATGTTGATGACTCGTGAACAGAACACAGGATCCGGCAGTCATATGAAGACATCTAACAAATACTTTGAAAATATGGCAAGGTTCAGACATTAGGAAGACACAACAAACTGCATGCAAATTAATTTCGGGCAATGCCTGCCACGTTTTTGCACATAACCTTTAATCCTCCCGCTGGCTATCTAACACATAAAGATTAAATTACATAGAAATGTAATTTTTTCCCGTTCTTCTGTAAGGACGTGAAACTTGGTCTCTCGTATTAAAAGAGTGATATAGGCCGAAAGTGCTGGACATTAGGATGCTGAAGATGTTTCGGCCAAACATGGGACAATAATGGGTGGCTGAAAAAACACTTGATAATGAGGAGCATTCACTGAATTGATCTGCTGAGGGCAGGCGATAAGTGGCGGGCGTTTGTGAATGCGGTCATGACCTTCCAGGTCCCATAACATTCTTGGTACTTCTTGACTAGCTGAGAAACTATTAGCTTGTCAAAATGGTCTCTGTTCCGTGGAGTTAGTTATGACCAAGAAACATTCACAGTCGCGCCAAAAAAAATGAACAGGCTGAAAATCCCCTGTGCGGTTACCGTGACTTAAAACATCGGGTAGAAAAAATGTTGACGGCAGAGTCGAATTTGGACAACGTAACTGCAGGACAGGTCAGCCAGACTGGATACATGTGAATAACCAAGGTCGATTCCTGGAAGGAAGCATCTTACTTTTCGAAACCACCCGAGTCCCACCCAGCCTTATAGCGCAGAGATTTGGCGATGTACAGAAGTGTGGAACATTGTTTGACGCTCCCTACGCGTTTCGCCATGGCTTGTTGCTTAGGCAATAGGACGATACGACCAGTGTAGCGTTCAGATTAGGCAGTTGGTGTCAACAGAACTCGTGACCCACAATAGGGTCACAACCTCGTCCGGTCGTTCACATGCAGAATGCAATGGCAACTGGGGTGTGAAATTCTGCCCTGTTCACTTAATTTGTGACAGCAGGTCCGTGCACTGAACAGTGCGAGTGGGACACGCATCTGGCAGTCCTATTTGGCTCTGTTGATTGACTAGTAAGTTTATTGACATGCTCACCACCTTATACAAGTCAACTTCCATAACTCATTTTAACTCTATATGGCACAGTCCATCTTGAGAAGCTAGTAGTTGCTCAACTAGTCAAGATATTACCTGCATTTTATGGAACCGTAAGGTTTATTACCAGGTGTAGAAGACACTATATCTAAGACTTTTCATCCTATTTCTTCAATACTAGTTGTAGTATTATCCACCCATTAACGTTCAGGTCTTCCAAGCAATCTCCTTCCTTCAGGCTTACCCACCAAAGCCCTGCACATACTGTCATATTTCACACTGAATTAATATCCACATATTTCCTTCTTTTTCTATGCTCATAATCCCCATGTGCTTGCAACAAGAACATTTCCAGGAAAACAGCATCTACACCAATCCATTCCACTCCATGGGCAGGTGATGCTACATCTTACAGATTTCCCCAGATATAGGTCTACAAAGATCTGAGCCCAGGAATTACGCACAAAAATCTAGAAAGAAAGTATATAAACACATTGCATTCCTGGTGACCGAGTACATTGAGCAATATGTGTACATGACATTCCTGCGCAGACTGAATGAGGACTGCACAGCCTCCAGATTCAAAGTGAGAGTCTCAGGAGATACACAGACTCTTCATTCTAAGTGAGAGTACCAAGTGCTATACACAAACTCTGCATTTCTGGAGGGGGTGCCTTGACAAATACACACTGTATTCCTACTGGTAATGATCAGAAACACATGACAACACATTCCACGTGTAATAGCATCAGAAAATACAGCAGCAACACATTCCCAGTGAGACCATCTACAGAAATACCAGGGCACTGCATTCTTAATGTGCTTGGAGAAATATGTGTAAATCTTATTCTTAGTGACATTGAAAAGGGAAACACACACATAATATATTGGCATCTCAACACAGAAATGCAACACCCAGTGTGCTTCAGTAACACATAGGCACCACATTTATAATGTTTCAAGCAACACAATGCACTGCTAGTGACACTTGACACTGCCTTATGGAACACATAGGCAGCATTCTCTCAAGAAATGCTGATACAATGCACTCTTAGAGCATCTTCAGATACAGACACTACATTCATTGCTAAGAGTGACTTAGGAAACACACAAGCACTGCATACCTATCTGTAACCTCCCAGACACAGTGTGAATTTCCAGTTCTTTGGACCCCTTAATAAGCAACAGACACCGACCTAAAACAGTCACCTCCTGGCTACAGAAACATGACACTGATTTCTGACACACCAGAACACAAGGCACAGTGTGACAAATACTTAATTGTCAATGGTGACTACATGGAGGTCTGATGTGTACCGTCTGCTACCCATGTGCCATGTATACACTGAAGTCAGACTACAGTTCTTGGTAACAAGAGTTTTGTTACCTTACATATTTAAACTCCTTTGAAAATATGTATTGAAACCAAAGATGACTTGAGTCAGTGTCTCAAGAAATGCATGAGTATCCTGTTCATGATGAGAAATTTGAATAAGGCATGTAGAAGGAAATCATGAACAGTAGTGGTGAAACTCATTTACATCCTACACTATTTAGAAGTTAACAAGAAATGATGAAGTGTGAAGTAGGACATTAGGTACATTCTGCAAGGAGATAACACTGCAAGAAAAACTGGTGACAATCAACACACAGTAGCATGGATATGTGGAAGATGCTGACGGTTTAGGAACAGTGAATCAAGATATCAAGTAGTTGGGCTGGTCCCAAATGGACTAGACATATAAAACAGGGCAGGGATAGAGTCAAGGGAGATATAAGGTGGATAGGATTGGAGAAGGCTTATGTCATAAAACAACAGCCTGGCACAAATGTCAAAGGATATTGATGCAATCATAGGTGTTAGGCAGCCCTATCAGTTAACACATATGAACAAATTGACAGAATGCATGGTGGAGAAAAGCTGGAAAATGCAAACAAAACCTACCACCTTCTTCAGAAGTGAAGTTTCAACCAAAAATGTTTAATGAGAAAGCCCTGTTTTGCTAGACATGCTAATTTAGATATAATTATATATTGCCTTAAGAACTGGACATATTTGAATCAGACTACACAGATATATGACAAAACCCATAATTAAATTACTTCCACTTTTTAAACATTAATCAGAAACTAAAGTCCCTGGCCAGTGAGCAGATACGGGTTTTGTCTCATCCAGCCAGTCCTTTAACAACACAATCTAAGAACATGAACTACTTCATTTTGACATCATATTATTTATTTTACCCCCTACCTCATTTTGATACTGTATTATCTACTTCACCAAGGTTTAAAACTGCGAGACATTATTTCATTATCTGTTTACTAAATATGACCTACAGTGAGCATGCTGTGATGTTAGTATGTACTTACAGAACATATAATTGCTGGTTCCAGAAATATATCTGTGACTGTATCAGGTTTTCTTCAATATGGCACAGTACGGAGCCAGCAGACTCAATGCTGGCACCCTTCTACCCACTTCGGTATACCATAACCAAGGTAATGGAATAAGAATATTCCCTGCCATGAAACCCTGTGATCATGATAAATACTATTTTAAGACACACAACTGAATAACTTTGGTCCTTGTAGGACAATTAGAATAGAAAAGAATAAAGCTATGACTTCATATTCCTGACACAATTGGAACCTGTGTTTGTGCAATGCCACAAAACTACAAAACACTTATTATGTTGAATGTGCTTCTGTAACTCTCCTGCTTACCCCCTTTCACTTAAATTATGAAAGAGAGAGCAGGCACATTTCTATTATTTTACATCAATTCCTTCAGTGGGCAATGCAGATCACATAACAATCCCCCATTACTAATACTGCTGCAATAATAAAATAAAAAAATCAAATAGGTTACACATGTAGCTAAGATTGTCATACAAGAAATTCGTAAAAAATTTTGGTGAGACACTGTTCAGACTGGAGAGGCAATAGATAACATTAATACAAATTAGAAAAGTACCACATGTGAGAGGCAGAAAAAAATAACTCAGAACTACCTCTATGATGAATTCTGATACCAGATGTACTGAACTAGTGGCACTGAAACTTCTGGTTTCATTAACAGAGGGATGACAGCTAAGCCCATCATGAAGGGAATATGAGATGACAAAGAATAAACCAAACAAGTGCCATCAATGTACACTAGTTGCCACACTTTGAAACATAACAGGATCATTTTGGAGACTGTGTTGAAGGGGACAGGAACACACCCAGTCATTCCAACCATTGCCAGCCATTGGACAGACTGATATGGCAGCTGCAATTGTAGTAGTATGAAATTAAGAATTGATAGATTTGTCTATGTACAAGGCTACATCATTTTATTTACACATAAGCACCAATATGACATCAGTTCATTAAAATAAAAGAAGAGTGCAAAATTTATCATCTTCGTTTGATGTGCACATCTTTACAATCCTCACATATTCAGGCACACCCCTAGTAAAAGCACAGCAGACATTTGTCGTGAGTTCACATTTTTCCAGCCAACTTATTATGTCTAATTTCTCTTCCATACAGATTGCCTTGTGCTGTTCTCTTACTGTGGTTGAAATAGGGGAAGTAAGTTTACATTTCTCACCATTCAATAAAAAAAAAAGCTTTAAATAAAAGCACATGATGAAACCACAGAGTATCGATCTGAAATGCATGGTGAGCAAATGATGCAGTTTTACTCTGCATGGTCTCACAGCCATATTCTATGCTCTGAGTCTTGTACACTCTTGGCTGAGTCCTAGTGTGTGTCCAGACTCAGGGCGTTAAAACAAAAAAGAGAGGACACAAATTAAGATGTGATGCAAATTGGCAAGGGTTATTAAAGCAAAAAAGGCATAAAACAAATGGGCATAGAACAAGGGCTACTAGTATGTGGATTTAAATACTGAACACACTGAATAACTCTAGCTGGTGAGACTTCCGGAAAATAAATTGGAAATATTTCTATAAATACGAACTTCGTGAAATTTCCAAGAATACATATCAAATGACATAATACTAGCAAATCCACACATTATTTCAGGAACAATATTCAATTATGTTATGATTGGTGACATCATTTACCTGAAGACTTTGCTCTCATCAGCAGACCATGTACCACAAAAATTAAAGTTCTCCAAAATCTTATATATTAACAATTGTATTTTCAGGCAACCTGTGCGGTCTCCATGCACAATATTCATACCTTTTTTTTGGCACCATGTGGCTAAATGTGAAGGGCACCTTATGCCCCATTTCTTCAAGCCCGCTTGTGGAACCCCCTAGCATGATGCCAGCAATTCCTTTTTTGAGCCCTCTGTGATTAGGCAGTTCATTTGTTTTTTCCCAGCAAGATCCCCCCCCCCCCGGGAGTTGTTTTTGCAAAACACGACCAAATCTATATTGAAACCCTTCTTTTACCATTACAAAAACCCCCCCCCTTCTGCAATTTTAAAGAAGAAAAAAAAATTTTTTTTTTTTTTTATATTATTCAAAATTTT
>Ga0123355_10008824_pt1 | contig 15254 bp, 12 predicted proteins | sample TergutEmb28metaG_3_FD_89872 | JGI IMG/M metagenome (GOLD analysis project Ga0123355, IMG submission 89872) | Embiratermes neotenicus P1 segment gut microbial communities from Petit-Saut dam, French Guiana - Emb289 P1 | ecosystem: Host-associated > Arthropoda: Insects > Digestive system > Gut ... | reverse complement strand
TTGCCATTGGGCATGCACTGTCAGTACTGTACCTGTACCCGCTGGTACGTTGGTTGCTGTCGTAACTAGTGTACCGCCGCTTGCTGCCGTAAACCAGCCCATGAATACATAACCGGTACGGGTCGGAGGAGCTTGTGCGGGGTTGAGGAGGTTCCTGTTATTGGAATTCAGAGCAGTGGACATATTATTTATGCCTTGGGCGACCGGCCTGGTAAGGTTGCCGGTACCGCTAGCCGGTGATGGCCAGGTGCCGCCTTGTGGGTTGAACGCTACTGTACGAGCGGCTCGTTGCCACTGGGCGTATAACCTACGGCTATCAACAGCAGATACCGTAGCTGTACTTAGCACCCGTGTACCACCACTCGCCGCCGTAAACCAGCCCATGAATACATAATTTGTACGAGTTGGGCGATTTTGTGCCGTGTTTACCAGGTTATCACTTGCGTTAAATGCCTGTGCGTACGTGAAGCCGGTGCCCCGGTAAATCCTGCGAGTCTGGTTACCCGTGCCCCCCGCCGGTGACGGCCAAGTACCGCTATTTGGAACGAACGTTACTGTTTGGGTTTGGGCCACACCGCGGAAGTTAACGTCTAGGTTATTCAGCGGATGCGTAAACGCACCTGTGCTGCTGGCATTGTTTGCAATGTGTGTACCCGTAGCCGCATTGGAAGGCGGAGTAAAAGACGCAGACGCTGTGTTATGGTTAGCAGCTGTTGCACCGCCAAAAACTACATTTGCACCAACTACAACACCCGGATAATGCCTTCTTGCCGGGATCGGAGTTGGCAACGGGCTGGTGTAGGTGTGACTTTGTGCAAAGATACCGCCGCCGTTGCGTCCGACTCTGTTCCCTTGAATTGTGCCGCCTGTTGCGTTAAGTCTATTGCCAGAAGTGCCTAAGGTATTGTTAACAAAAATACCGCCGCCATCTCTGGCCCTGTTATCCCGGATTACACCGTTTGAAAATGTAAAAGTTCCTGTGCTGTTAAAGAGTACACCGCCGCCATCTGCATTTTGGCTGGCAATTGCCCCTGTTGCACCTGCAAAGTTACCACGAACAACAGCGGTGGCATTGTTGATTGTCAGGTTCGCACTACCAACAACGTTAATGCCACCCCCGCCCTGAGTTGCAATATTACCCGGTGCCGTATCTGTAGGCGCAGAGCCTCGACCGATGGTACCGCCCGTCATGGTAAACCCACCGGATGCCACGTGTACACCACCGCCACGTTGTGTGGCTGTATTACGGCTAGTGGCTGTCGTCCCTGTTCCCGTACCTCCAACAGTGACACTGGCAGGCATGGTTAGAGTACCGGTACCTGCTACGGCGATACCGCCACCGTTGGCGGCTCTATTTCCGCCAATACGCAAATTAGCCGGCAATGTCCGGTTTGCACTGCCGCTGAGAAATACACCGCCACCCATCCCTGTCGCTGTATTATTAAATATATTTAAGGCCGCACTACCTGAACCGCTCCAGCTGGCATTGCCTATAGCATTTCCTATAGCAATTCCACCACCATTAGCCGCACGATTTCCATGGATTTGGCCACCTGACATGACAAATCTGCCGTTAGCTACCCGCACACCGCCGCCATCACGAGTAGCTATGTTATCCCTAATGGCACCACCAGCAAAGTTAACGGTAGGCCCTGATAGCGCATTACTTGCTTGGCCTAAACATATGCCGCCACCATATTGCGCTTGATTACGCATGATGTTGCCGCCATTGATTGTGATTTGATTGGAGGTGGTCGCATTTGTGGTTATACCGCCGCCAAAACTATACGTTCTGCCGTTGACAACATTATCACGAATATCTCCTCCATGCATGGTAAAGCGGGCTACCGGCGAACCAGTACCACCACCACCAACAAGATAAACCCCACCACCCCTAGCGGAACCAAAAGTTGAAGTTGTCTGATTATAACTAATCGTACCACCATTCATAACAAAGTCAGCACCATTGACTACGCTAACCGCAGACCCGGCTGTACTCCGAGTATCACTGGAATTTATATTTCTACTTATAGTAGCACCGGTATTCATAGTAAATTGTCCGCGGCTGTCGATGGTACCCGAAACCATCACCGCACTACCCGTAAATATAGCACCACTGTTAGTGGAGCTACTTCCCCGGTTGTTAGTTATGCTAGAACCATTGTTCATAATAAGATGCCCACCATAGCTTGCCCGAACAAGACCGTTTTCATGAGTGTAATGGATATCTCTAATACTAGAACCTTGACCCATAATAAATCTTGCTCCGGCACTAGTTACTATTACGCCGGCACCAATTCCTGTTGTAATTGTACGTGTCAGTGTAATATTTCTAAGCTCAAGTGTTGAATTTCCGCCAACAAGAAAATGTCTCCTATTGCTGATGCTGGATCCAGTAGTATTTTGCACCAAAGTGCGAACTGCCGTTGTACTAGATTCAATTCTAACGTTCCGTCCGCCATCGATTCGAATTTCTGTCTCCGTGGTAGTAATGGTAGCAACGTTAATTTGAATTACCCTTATAGGAGAACCTGTAGTGGAAGCACTATTTACCGCAGTACGGATTGCGCCCCAAGTACTTGCAGTACTTGTGGTTCGTGCCAACGGTGAGGGTTCATTGATAATGACTATCTCTTCATCCGCACCAATGCCCCGTGCACGTGGGTTTACCGGAATAAATTCAATAATCCCCGCCTCTACTAATTCATCAAAGCAGTAAACATATGCTTCACATTCTCCCCAGAGTCCATCTTCCGCTTCTTCACAGAAGAAATCACAATCAGTGTGATCGCCTTCACAGAAGAAATCATACTCTGCATACTCCGACGCATTGTCTTGTACATCGTAGTCGCCTTCTGCCAGAACAATAGCCGGCAGTGATGTAAACACCACAACCAATGCAAGCAATAATGCCAACAATTTGGTTGATTTCTTGACGCATTTCTTGTCCTTCATTCCTCTTCTCTCTCCTTTTCTGTTTTGATACACGTATTGTATTTTGCAAAAACTTCACCCCATTGCGAAACCATTCGCAATGGCAATCTTTTAGCACCTTTTTGTGTATCTATATGTATATAGGTGCAAAAGTCTCAAAACGTTACCTTGTTTTGAAACTTTTTTTTCGAATTAAAAAAATATTCAGTTGGTCGAAATTTTCGACCAACTGGTTGCAATTTACAACCAGTTGAATTCCTAAATATTATACTACACTCAGTGACATTTGAAGAGGGCACCATATCAGGCTTTTTAGACAATTTCAAAAATAAATGTGTCCATTCTACATAACCCCCTCACCCCCACACATATATTTATAAACAATACTCTTAATGAAGTGAGGCCGCCCACTATGCCAAGTATAAAAGAAAAATTAACCGCCGCTATGTCGCTTCCAAAGGAAATAGCTCTGGACTTGCCTGTGATAACTGCCACCGGCAGGGGCGAACTTACGGTGGAAAATTTCAAAAACCTAACAGAGTTTACCGAAACTGAAATACGTATACGCACCAAAGACGGCACAATAACCGTAGCGGGCGAAGGGCTGACATTGAAACAAGTAACAACGGAAATGCTGCATATAGCGGGGCGTATCGGAGGCTTTAGATATGAATGATATAGCAATTATTAAACACAAGTTCTAAGAAACTGTTTCTAAGGAGGATTTCCCATGGTCATGAGGTCTGTCCAGTACGCCAGAGGCTATGTACGCATTAGGGTAACCGGTTTTGGGCTGGAACGCTTCCTTAATATGGCGGCATTCCATGGCATTTATATGAGCGACGTCGCCCGCACTGCGGAAGGGATGGAGCTTAACGTAAGCATCCCCGGCTTCAAAATGCTAAAAAATTGCGCCCGCAAGACAAAGTGCCGTACACGCATAATTGAAAAAAACGGTCTGCCTTTTGTAATGCACCGCTATCGCAAACGTAAATTGCTTTTGGGTGGGGTGGCGTTTTTCTTGCTGGGGCTTTTTCTGCTGTCGTCATTTGTGTGGCTGATAGAAATTGAAGGGAACGAGAATATTCCGCACGAAACGGTTATGGTCTTTTTAGAAGAGCAAGGCCTGCGGGTAGGTGCGCCCAAGTTCCGTCTTAGCGACCGCACATTACAGCAGGAACTGCTGAATAACTTTGCGGAAATTAGTTGGGCAGACGTACATACCCGTGGTACACGCACCACTATACGTATTGCCGAAGCCCTACCCCCGCAGGAAATTATCGACCGCCGTACACCAGCCCATATTGTGGCCACAGGTGAAGGGCTGATTACAAATGTAATAACATGGAGCGGTGCGCCAATGGTGCGCCAAGGTGATATCGTACAAGAGGGCGAGCTTTTGGTAAGCGGCATATTAGAACTTGTACCGGATACGCCGGATACTCCCCTTGTATATGTACATGCACTCGCAGAAATTTGGGCAACACGCTACCACCCTATACAGTTTACGGTACCGCTTACCTATCAAGCAAAACACTTTACGGGCAATAATGCACGCAGTCGCACCCTGCAATTGCTCGTATTGGGTAATTTTAGCCTAAACTTGCCCGGTGGCGGGATTTCCTTTCCATATTATGATAAAATAACTACGTATCATCAGCCAGGCGTAAATGGTAACTATCCCATGCCCATAATCCTGGCTACTACTCACTATCGGGAATTTACATGGCAAACCCGCACCCGCACTTTGGAACAAGCCAAAGACCTTGCCGACCAAATGATAACAGGGCGTATAGTGCGTGAATTCGATTTTGGTATAGATATTGTAGAGCGCCAAGTGCAGTTTGAAGAAGCTGAGGATGGCCTAATTGTTAATGCGTTGATAGTTACACATGAACGTATTGATAGGCAAGTACCTGTAAACTGATAAAAGGAGGGCTACGCCCATTGAACATCCCAAATAACCTCATCCACAATGTATTCGGAAAGTTGGACGAGCATATACGCAAGATCGAATCTTCTTTCCACGTTACCATTGTCACCCGTGATGATATTGTACAAGTTATGCCAACAGGTGCTAATTCTGCACCCGAAAAGGCACAGGAAGTGCTGTTGCACCTTGTTGCCCTTGCCAAGAAAGGCGAAACAGTAACGGAGCAGCAAGTAAATTACGCCATAGCTTCCCGCATTACCGAAGGTACGGAAAATTTGGAAAAAATCGAAAAGCTAACAGGCGATACTGTTTGCAATACAATCAACGGACGCCCGGTAAAACCCAAAACCGTTGGCCAAAAGCAATATATAGACCAAATTCGCAAAAATACAATAGTATTTTCTATCGGCCCTGCCGGCACAGGCAAGACATATCTTGCAATGGCTATGGCCATCACGGCTTTCCGCACAGGGCAGGTAAATAAAATAATCCTTACCCGCCCTGCAATTGAGGCCGGCGAAAAACTGGGTTTCCTGCCCGGTGATCTACAGCAAAAGGTGGACCCGTACCTGCGCCCCCTCTATGATGCACTAAACGATATAATGGGCACGGAAACATTCCAGCGTAATTTCGACCGAGGTCTAATTGAAGTTGCGCCTCTTGCCTATATGCGGGGCCGCACTCTGGACAATTCCTTTATTGTGCTGGACGAAGCGCAAAATACCACTCCGGAACAAATGAAAATGTTCCTTACCCGCCTTGGTAACAATTCTAAGGCTGTAATAACCGGCGACATCACACAAATAGACCTGCCCGCCGGTAACAGGTCCGGCCTTATCGACGCTATAAAGATATTAGACAATATACCCGACATCGGTATAAGCTATCTAACTGCCAAGGATGTTGTACGTCACCCCCTTGTACAAAAAATCATAAATGCATATGACAAGAAAAACGCACGTGAAGCGTATAAGGTGCAAAGGAAATTAAAGTATACCTCCCCTCCGTCATCCCGCCCCCGAAGTCGGGAGTCCCTAAGGAAGTGATGAGCCGATGAAAGCCAAACTATTCCACATAATTTTCATAATCTTGGCCTTTGCCACAACAGTGCTTGCCATATTTGGCGGCGCATATTTTCGTGCTGGCTTGGAGTTGGAAGTTGGCATGTACTCTACCGAGCGTATACGTGCGCCCTTTACCTTTGAGAACGAACGTGCGACGGAGCGTAACCGCCAAGCAGCGTCAGAAAATGCAGAAAATTTGGAACTTAGATATACCATAGATGAGGAAGAATGGCGGTTTGTAGAAAACAACCTGCTTGTTTTGCATGACGATATTATGCGAATACGCTATGCATATGCGCAGGAACTTACGGCGCACAACCAAAACATTGCAGATTGGGAAACAGAAATACTTTACTTAAACACGCAAGCCTTGCAAGCGATGACAGAATGGGAGATGTTGGAAGCAACAATAATTGCTGCCGATGGCGACCTTTCAACTCTGCCGCCAAGGCCGGAGCCGCCGGAGCCGCCACTTCCCCCGGAATGGCTTGGCCAAACTTATGACATGTTTGCACTACTGCACATGTCTTTTTCCGATGCCGAGCAGGAGCTGCTTGTTGTGCTTGCGGGCGAAAGTTTTCATATGGTGTGGGAAGCAGTAAATTTTGTAGCCGAACGTGTGCAAACCACACACGAGATTAGTGAAGTAGACTTTTTGACAGAACGTGCAGTGCAGCGTACCATAGATGCTTTAACCGGCTTAGACAGGCTAATGGAGCAAATGGTGGAAAATATTGTGCTAAACCACTTGCGCAAGAACGTTGTCCCGGACGATGTGCTGAACTATCAACAATCCCAGCAAGTTCGCTCAAATTACGAACGAGTGCTTATCCAGTACAACCAAATTTTGTTGGACGAAGGCGATATGATAACCGAAGATATTTACTACATGCTAAACCAGCTTGGCATACTTCGGTCGGAAACTATTAGCGACAGTATTGCGCCAATGCTTGGCGCAATAGCGCTTGTAGCATTGCTGCTTGTTTTATGCGTTATGTACTTGTACTTCTACCGCCCGCAAATGACCAAAAGCAAAAAGGAAGCGTTGCTGCTTTTCACTGTTTATATTTTGTGTCTTGCGCTTGTTTGGGCATTACGCGAAATAGACTTCCCCTTCTTGCCTCAGCTACCGCTACTGATGTTCCCTATGCTGGTTTCGCTGCTTATAGACCGCCGCAGTGCTATAATCCTTACCGTTGCTATGGTATTTATTTGCTTTTTTGTAGCCAGTGGTTCGTTGCATTTTATAATGTTCTATATATCGGCAGGCGTACTGATTTGCCTATTTTCACGCTTTACTACCGAACGCAGTAAGGTATATCTCGTGGGCGTACTGGTTTCTGTCATGTTGTTTATCCTTGCCATTTCTATGGCGTTAATTATCGAGCGCAGCCATGCTATAAGTGATATGCAGGGCTGGCTTACCGCTGCGGGTCTTGCGGCAGCAAGCGGTATGTTAACCGTTATAATTTGCACAGGTAGCTTGCCGTTTTGGGAAACGCTGTTTGGCGTTGTCACCCCTTTAAAGCTACTGGATTTGACAAACCCAAATAACCCAATATTGCGGCGGCTAACAATTGAAGCACCGGGAACGTACCATCACTCGCTAATTGTGGCAAACTTGGCAGAAAAGGCGGCAGTTGCCATTGGCGCAAATGCAGGTGCGGCAAGAGTAGGCGGTTATTATCATGACATTGGCAAGCTAAAAAACCCACATTATTTTGCAGAAAATTTAGACGGCGGCGAAAACCCACACGACCACATAGCCCCTACCGAAAGTGCCGCAATACTAACCGGCCATGTTACCTATGGGCTAAAATTGGCGGAAGAACACCGTATGCCACCACTGATTCGTGACATAATAACAGAACACCATGGCAACACTTTGCAGCAGTTCTTCTATGCTAAGGCGAAAGAAGAAGACCCACAAGTGAACCCGAACAACTTCCGTTACCCGTACCAGATACCGCAAAGTAAGGAATCTGCCTGCGTAATGCTTGCAGACTCTGTAGAGGCTGCCGTGCGTGCCACTGCGCCACATGCCGGCTCTGTAGACGATATCGAGAAGACCATACGCAAAATAGTGCGTGGTAAATTAAATGATAACCAACTGGACGGCAGCCAGCTTAGTGTGAAAGATATATCGGATATCGAGCAGTCGTTCCTGCGGGTGCTGAAGGGTATGTATCATGAGAGGATTGTGTACCCTAAAGCAAGTGGTGACAAATGAAAATTCATTTTAACGAAAACATATCACTGCCCAACGGCATGCAAACCATGTTGCGGCAAGCAATAAGTGCGGGGTTAAGAATGCACCCGGCGTACCGCAAACTCAATTGCGAGCTTAACGTTTCCATTGTTACATCCGAGGAAATCGCCCAACTAAACAACAACTACCGCAACAAAAACACCCCCACAGACGTGCTATCATTCCCGACAAATGCATCCTTATTGCCACAACGCAAACGCCGTAAACCTATCCTTCATCTTGGGGACATTGCCATTTGCCTTGAAGTTGCCACCGCCCAAGCACAGGAATATGGCCATACTCTGGAGCGGGAACTGGTTTTCCTTGCCGTACACGGCTTGCTGCACTTGTTAGGTTACGACCACGAAACCCAGCAAGATGAATCCGAAATGATTGCTATGCAAAAACGCATTTTGGAATGGATTGGTGTAAAAAAGTGAAAAACCGAAACTGGTTGGAATCGTTTGGACATGCATTGGATGGCATTACCAAAACCATAAAAACCGAACGCAATCTCCGTATTCAAATCGCTTTTGGAATTTTAGCGGTAATTGGGTGCATTATATTTAGGGTAGAGGTATGGCAATTTGTTGCCGTAGCCGGTGCAGTATTTTTTGTACTTGTTATGGAGCTTGTGAACACGGCCATAGAAGCTCTAACGGATTTAAGCTGCAAGGGTAAAATTCATCCCCTTGCAAAGATTGCGAAAGATGCGGCAGCAGGTGCAGTTTTGCTTGCGTCTGTTTTTGCCGTGATAGTGGGTGTTGTGGTTTTCGCACCGGAGATATTGAATTTACTGAGATAAGGTGAGTGTAGCGTGAGCATGATGAGCGGATTTTCGAGAAAACACATAATTATGGTGGCAGTTACAGTAGCGGTCGTTTTATTGGCCGGTATAATATTTTTGGTAGTACCACTGGGTGACAACACCCCACCACAAGATGTATTTGCAGAAGCAACAACAGCCCCACCGCCGGAGCCAACTACAGCGGAGGCAACACCGCCACCGGCAGAAGAAGACCCCTATCACACTACCCGCTGGGATGACGAAGACGAAGAGCTGATAGACGACCGGCCTCGCAGCCTGCTTACCGGCCTGCCCATTGACGAAGAGTATCTATACCGCCGTCCTGTGGCAGTGGTTGTAAACAATATACATGTGGCACAGCCACAAAGCGGTATTGCCCAAGCCGACATTATATATGAAGTGCTTGCAGAGGGCGATATTACCCGTTTTGTGGCCATCTTCCAGTCGTACATGCCTACAAAAATTGGGCCTGTGCGTTCGACCCGGGACTATTTTACAGATATTGCACTAAACCACGATTCCATTATAATCCACCACGGGGGCAGCCCCACAGGCTACACCAGCATACGCAATACCGGAATACCAAGCCTGGACGGCATGCAGCTTGAAGGCACAGTTTTTTGGCGGGACAGAACATATCCTGCATGGCACCGCAATAGCGGCCAACGTCCGTTAGAGCATAGCTCTTACACCAGTTGGGAACGCATTTCCAACCATCTGACATCCCGTAATATCCGTAACGCCGTCGGAGATAATCCGGCTTTCGGCTTCACCTTTGGCGAAGTGCCGCAGGGCAATGGCGTGGCGAACACTATTACTGTACCGTTTTCGCCCATATATGTACGTACTTTTATTTTCGACCCGGAAACAGGGCTATATATGGTGGAATACCAGCACGGCCCTCATTTGGATGCGGTTACCGAGGAGCAAATTGCCGTTGCTAACGTGCTTGTGCAGTTTGTAACCAAGCGTGTGGTAGGCCCGTATGGCCGCCGTGCCGTTGGTACTGTAGGCGAAGGCACCGGTTACTTTGCCACGGGGGGGCATTACCAGCCTGTGCGCTGGGTAAAGGAAAGTGCAACTGCGCCCATGCGCTGGTATTTTGAAGACGGCACGCCGCTGGTGCTTGTGCCGGGCAGAACTTGGGTGAATGTTTTCCAGACTACGGGAGTAGTAGAGTTTGAATAGTTTAAGGAAAAGTTCAGTTGGTCGAAATTTTCGACCAACTGAACTTTTTTTGCTCTAGAAAATTGCTCTGCACGAAATGCGCGCGCAAGCGCGCTTTATTTTGCTCTAGGAAATTGGTCTGTACGAAATGCGCAGCGAAGCCGCTTTTTTAAATGTTTAGAAACTGCTTCGCAATTCCCGTCGGCAGATGCTGCAGAAAAAACCCTTGACACGATTTGGTCGGTTGTGATAAACTAAGGTTGGTTGCAAGTGACCATCTATATTGAGCGGAGGCAAATACATGGAAAATTTATTAAAGCTATTCGATGCGGAGTACAAGTTTATGAGTATTGTTTGGGAGCGTGAGCCTGTCAATTCAACAGAATTGTCAAGGATATGTGAAAAAGAACTTGGCTGGAAAAAACCAACAACTTACTCAATGATTAAAAAACTTAGTGAGCGTGGCATCATGCAAAACGACAAAGCTACTGTTACCACGCTTATAGCAAGAGAAGCTGTGCAGAAGCATGAAGCTGATGTATTCATTGATAGAGTGTTTGACGGCTCTATGCCCTCGTTCATCACATCGTTTTTGCAAGACAAGACCCTATCAGAAGATGAGGCACAAAAAATAAAGGCAATGATTGACGAGGCGGTGAAATAATGACGGCAATATTCATTACAGTTTTGAATATGAGTATTACCGCAAGCATTGTTGCTTTGGCAGTTATACTTGTGCGTATTCCGTTGAAAAAAGCCCCTAAAATATTTTCATATGCTCTTTGGGCTGTGGTGATACTTCGCCTGATATTTCCTTTTAGCATTGAAAGCATTTTTAGCCTTATGCCCACATCTGCAAACATAATACCGCAAGATATTGTATTTGCACAAAACTCGGGGATACAGCTTGCCTACACGCCAACAAATATGACCGTCTATAACCCTACGCCGAATGTATGGCAAGGGAACGAAGCAAATTTGGTTGTATCAGTCATTGAAATAGCCTCATATGTTTGGCTTATTGGCTTTGTCGCTTTGCTGGTCTATGCAGTAATAGGATATGTAAGTCTAAAACGATGCGTACGTTTCGCAACGCTTGTGCGAGATAATATTTTTGAATCGGACAGGATCAAAATGCCGTTTGTGTTTGGGTTTATCCGTCCTAAGATTTATTTTCCAACCATGATTGACCCTGCAAAGCATGATTATATCCTAAAGCATGAGCAAGTACACATAAAAAGATGTGACTACTTAATTAAGCCTTTCGCATATATCGCATTTGCCCTGCATTGGTTTAATCCATTAATGTGGGCTGCATATTTTCTCATGTCAAGAGATATGGAAATGTCTTGTGATGAGGCTGTTTTGAAGAAAACCAGCAAAGATATACGCCGTAATTATTCGACTTCTTTACTTAGTCTTTCTACAAGGAGGGGAAACCTATTAAATCCAATTGCATTTTCCATTGGAGAGGGTAACGTAAGGGACAGGATAGCCAATGTGTTGAAATTCAAAAAATCTGCAAGTTGGGTAACTGCGCTATCTGTTATCGTTGTGGGAATTTTTCTTGTTGGGTTTTCTTCGGACAGGATTTTGGCTATTGATGCTCCATTAAGTACTAATAACATATCTGCAGATACGATGATTTTCAATATCTCAAGTTGGCATGTAGATGAGCATGGGGCATAGGTTGCTGATTCCGAAGAAGCACGAGAAATCGGAATATATATCCTTGATAGGTATTTTTCAATTTTTAGGCATGATTGGGAAAGTTGGGAGGATAATTTATTTTCCTTAATTTCACACCCTGCTTTTTATGATGAATTCGGAAATGTTCATACCCAACCGTGGACTGGAGGCGTTTTCGCTAACGAGTTAACTGTTATCGAAGATGCTGTTTGGGGTGACACGCATTTCTTCGCCCCCCTGTTTCTATTTTATATAGATACAGAAACAGGCCGATTGAACAGCACAATATATGTTGCGCCCACAGAGTATATAGCAACAAGCATTGCTCCGTTTGCATTTAGCTTTGATGAAGCCATAGATACATTCGGCAACCAATGGCATGAATTATCTTCATCTTTTCAAACTGCGTATGTGGATATGCTAACAGACTTTTCTTTGGAGTTTCTTGATGAATCGGGGCTATTAAGCAGTGAGGTTGTATCCGCTGACATCATAGTTGCATGGAGCAATTTCTTTGACAATCATATTACTGCTGATTTAGTTGTGGCATTTGCAAGCGGTAAAAATGCAAGGCTTGGTTTTCGGGTATTTGAAACACAATTTACGCTCGAAGTATTAACGCTTGATTTCTAAAAAACTAATACGGAGGTTTCGTAATGCAAAGATATGTACTTCTTTTAACTTTAGCGGCGGTCATACTACTTGTCGTAGCGGCTTGTGCAACCAATTCTATCGAAGACCAAAGCATAATGGCACAGACTCCATCTATTAGAGTACAACTACTTCGCGATGAATCAACCCCATTACCAATTTGCCACGATAGGGCGTTATATCTTTTTGAAGCCATCAACGCAATTGTTGATTCTGATGGTGGCAACCTTTGGGGTGTAGATTTACATGGCCCCATAATGTTTGTAGATGCAGGTTCAAGGTATGCCGTTTCAAATATGCCTGATGCAAATAATGAAATATTCACCAGACATGGCGATTTATATATTGGCATAATACCCGAATGCACAGCCATTTCTAGTAGCAACGTGATGCTTAACGATATGCATTGGGCTATGATTTCATGGGGTGACATAAGAGATGATGACCACAAATGGAGTATGTCACTTATGTTACACAAACTTTTCCATACAAGACAACCTTATATTTTTCAAGGCAACCGCAATTGGGGCAGTACCGAGTATATGGAAGCATTGGATGCAAGCATCAGCGGCAGGCTGGAGATTAACGCACTACTTCACGCTTTGCGAACAACAGGCGAAGAACGGCTAATATCTATCTATAATGCGTTATCAATCCGTCACGAACGATATGAAAACTACAGCGAGTTTTCTGCAAGTGGAGTGGTAGTGCAAGAAATATTGGAAGGCACGGTGACTTATACCGAGGTTATTCTACTTTTTGACGATATGGAAGATAGATTGCAATTCATTGAACGTGCCATGTACACAACGGAGCGCATAACATTATTCGGCTACTGGAGCGGAGCTTTATATGGCCTATTACTTGACGAACTGGGAGTGAATTGGCGAGATGGGCTTGCTTGGTACGCAGACCTAGCGGATATGCTTCAAAATTCTATAGATTTTGGAGGAGCAATACCGTTGTCGGAAATAGATTTAGAACGCTATGGATATTCTGCTATACGCACCGCAGAAGAAGCTCGTATAGCAGAGATAGAAAGAATGACACAAGAGGTTAAATCGCTATTTTCTGGTGTTTTGCTACTACTAAATGCTAGTGGAGCTGAACTTATCGCAGAATTAGAAGATACTGATATGATACGCATTGCTGGTGGTCTTGAATTTCCCAATTACAGTGAGTTTGACTACGGCTATAAACAAGAGGTCGTAGATTATTTCACAGGCGAGCCAGCTTTGCGAGAAATTCATTTAATGCATGGCATGGACACCATTGTTTATTACGGAAACTTCAGCTTTGTGTGGCCTTGGGGCGAGCTTGTAGTAAATGGAGGATTTTTAGCACATTGGCACTTAATGTTACGCCATACCATACCCGCCGATAATATGGAGATTAACGGCAATGTTATAACGGGAACGAATTGGGTACTTACGTTAAATGATGGTTTTGAACTAAGGGAGGTTGACGGCGGACATTTTGCTATTAGCAGGCGGTAAATGTAACATAGTTAAATTCAAAATAAAATCGGAGGTTTCACAATGAAAAAATACGCACTTCTTTTAACTTTGACAGTTATCATGCTATTTGCATTAACGGCGTGTAGAGAAAACGAAGGTAGTGTTGTCGGGAGTATAACCGTTACCGAACGTAACGCAGGAGCAAATGCAGTAAGCCATTTCGATGTTCGCATTATCAGCGAAACCGTTATCGATACAGGATTTGGCTTGCATGGGGATTATGGTGGATATAGTCTGGTATTTGAACTGGAAAACACCTCTGGACGTGCAGTGACTGTAGATATAACTGCTGTGTTTCCTGGGGAACATGGTGGGTATTCTGGATGGCTGATAGACCAGAATATACACTTTGAGCCAGGTCAAACCAAGCAGTTTACTCATATCTTTGGTGAATATAACTACACTGCGAACTTGATAATTGAATATTGGATTTCACAAGAAACAAGCACGGCTTACCCCGACATTTACCTTTTTCATGAGTCCGTTAACAGGGATTTATTTTTCGATACATCCGGCATGGCACATGCAATATGGCATAGAAGAAACTGAATTTGAACACGAATACGGCACTACAAGAGTGGTAACGGTTTATCACATTGCTACAAGAGAAGAACTGGGAATGGACAATGTTGGGAAGTTGTTTAATATCAGCAGATTTCCTGCTATTCTTGAAGATGGGCCGGGTATTGGCATGGTTTTAGCACACAGAGGAGGTTACACATATGCTGTAAATTATCCCCTAACTTTTGACTTCGACCCCGCTTCTGGCAGCATTGCCAGCCTTCAATTTTTGAATATGATGGATTATTTAACACCGTGGGATGATAATTTTGTCACAAATAGCTTTAGATTGGTTGGCACAAACCCATTTGCGGAAGCGTTACTTGAATTTTTTGAGGGTGGCGTAGAAACACCAGCCGGCGTTGATGCGACAAAAGCCTTCGTGCATACCATTGGTGACATCCCTGTAATGGTGGCAATAAGGCATGAAGTAAGAGCTGAGGAAACAGGACATGACCGGCCTATTCCTGTAGCAAGAGTTTTTTACTTGATTGGTGATGTACTCAATTACAAAGACATCGAAACCTTTCAAGGCGGAACGCCACTTGTAGTCTTATCTGGCGGGCTTGCATTGTTCGGAGGTAGTTGGGCAAACCAATGGACAACCTTACTTGGGATAGAAAATGGCAATCTCACACGCACTCTTACCCTTTTTTACATGCTCGATGCTGATGATATATCC
>Ga0123355_10008823_pt1 | contig 15255 bp, 8 predicted proteins | sample TergutEmb28metaG_3_FD_89872 | JGI IMG/M metagenome (GOLD analysis project Ga0123355, IMG submission 89872) | Embiratermes neotenicus P1 segment gut microbial communities from Petit-Saut dam, French Guiana - Emb289 P1 | ecosystem: Host-associated > Arthropoda: Insects > Digestive system > Gut ... | reverse complement strand
TTGGGGATTAGGCCGTTGTTATACTCCGCTTCGAAGGTGTAGGTTGGCATTGGAGTGGTGGCTGGGGTTGGCTCGGGGGTAGCAGCCAAATCGGGGGTAGTAGGCAAATCGTGGGCATCATTACCAAAAGCCGCCCCAAGGATAATAACCCCAAACACCGCCACAGCAACAATAGCAGCGGAGATAATAACCGCCAGCTTTGTATGTCTTCTACTTTTCATTATGGATAACAACCTTTCTCTAAGGGCTTTCTTTTCCTCACACATGGTGGTGGAAAGCACGGTTATAGGGGTTTTGGTTTTTGCGACATATGCTGATGAGGGAACAAGATTAACGGGGCAGGGTAAGTACCAAACCACTGCCCCTTTACTCTACACTATCTCAACCAACCTTTTAGCCTTTGCCACAGCAGTAGACTTTGACTTCAAGCCCGCAATTTCGGCAAGACCTTCCCACCGGGCATCGCCCTCTGGCAACTGATTACGACTTGCCGCTTCCTTCAAATATGGTACGTAGCGGAGGGCAGTATCCAATATGCGGTTAAGCCATTGGGGTGGGGCTTTTTCGGTGCGGATATATATTGCTGCGGCCATTATAGCCTCGGTAAGAACCGGATACATAACAGGAAGCAGTACAGCGTCCTTTTCCAGCAGGCGTACAAGCTTTGCAGGGCTTACTACCGGGCTTTGCAGCAAGGTCTTGACGGCCCTGCGTACCATTTTGGCGTGAAGCTGGCCCTCCTGTATAAGCCTTTCTATAAGCCTTTTGACAGAGTAGCTAATATCCCCATCCTGGGCAATGAGGCCAATAACCACTGTAATAAGGGCTGCCGATAAGGGTGGCGCATCTTCTTTTTTGGAGCGTCCGCTCATTTCTCTCCAACTTACAGAGGACGAATTAACCAAGGCTTTCTCCTTAGTATCCCAAAATAATTTTGTCCACTTTGAGGAATCAAACTCGTATGGGGCGTCAATATCTGCTGGGGTGGCAGTGGCGCGGCCATGCTCTAAGCCATATAGGGAATGACTATTGACTATATGGAAAACCTGCCCTGGCATATCTGGCAAATGCAGCTTAAATAGGAAGTGTTTTCTATCTTTGTCGGCCCAGTCTACCTCTATGGTGACACCGTCTTCTAGTATTTCGTTTTGGGCTTGTTGGAGCCATACTTCTTCAAAGGGCGGGTTCATTACTTCGGTGGCAGGGGCGGAAGGGCTTTCTATTGCCTCGGGTAGCAGCATTGCGGCTTTCTTTGCTGCGGTGACTGCCTTGGATGAACCCTTTTGCTTTGCTAGGGCGCGGATACCCGGCAAATAAAGGGCGGATTCCTTTGCAATATTTTTCTGGGTGGCAAGCTTAACCTCCGGCAAAAATGTGGTAATTAGCTCGCACATTTCGGCAGTCCCTGGCAAAAGCCTGGGGGCGGCAATGGACGCGACTATAATTTCATCTATCAAGGGCCATATAACCGACAATATCCCCATACGGGCAATGGTGTCAAAGGCCGTGGAAAGGGCAACCAAATTTGTTGGCGGGGTTTTTGGCCCTCCTAAATACTTAACATCTGGAATACCTGGGCGCAGTAAGCCCCGCTCCCAGGCATTTTGTATTGCCAGACTTACATCTTCAGCGGTTTGAAGGGTTGCATATCCCAAGGAGGCCAAAATATCCATAGCGGCTTTTGGAGGCAGCGGCTCGGCCCGTCTTGCTGCCTGTAGCAGCTTTGGGGGTTTTTCGTTGTCGCTGTAGCCGTCAAGTTTTACTTCCAAGGATGGGTCTCCAAAGGTTGGAAAAATGGAGGAGCGCTCGTAATATCCATCCTTTAGCCTGTTTGGGAATGCGCCCAAGGATTTTGACACATTTTTAAAGTCTGTTCTTTGATAATAGCTATGGTCTGCTTCAAGGGGTGGCTCTTTTACAGGGTTTGCTATATAGGTTAGGATTGCCTGTACTGCGGTCTGCTTCATTGTTTTGCCCGATTGCAGCACTACAGGGACATGCAGCTTCTTTAAGGATTTTTCAGGTTCCTTTGGTACGGTTTTAAGGTCTAGCCTTGTAATAGCCAGAAATAAATCTGCCTCTTGGGCGGCGATGTCTTTGTTTGCGTATGTTTCCAGGCGGCTGATTAGGTCTGGGAATGTAATAGTAAGGTCAACCTTGCTTGGGGTTGAAAGTATGCAGGGCAGCTTGCCAAAATTTTTTGCTACTACATAGTTTCGCGCATATATTGGGGATCTTATGCGGCTATAAACATGTTTGGGGGCATCAGGCTGGTCCATCCCCTGAGACTCTACACCCTTTACCCAGCTTGTTATTTCGGCTAATTGCCAGTCGCTATCCTTAATGCCTCGCAGGCTTGCCCGGGCATCCTCTGGGTTTTGTAGGGCTAGGGCATTTATTAGAGCGAAAAATTGCTCGAATACCACATCGTGGGTTAAATCGTTTCTTGTACGGCTTGTAATGGTAGCGGCCAGCTCTGTTAGGGCTTCCGGGGAAACCTCCCCTAGCTCAAAGTCCGGCACTTGCCATATTGGAGGGGTTTCTTGCCATAGGCCTGTTATTTCCGCTTCTTCTTCTGGGAAGGCTTCTACCCCTATATTCCACTTTGCCGCCAGCTTGGCTCCTAGGGTGGAGATGGTTTTGTCTGGGTCGCTGGCATAAATGGATATCCATGGGGCTAGTTCTTCTGGGTTTTCTGGGGGCTGGCGGGTTAGGGTGGTTTTTAGTATCAGAGCCTTTGCTTTTTTTGTAGGGGCAGAGAAGGCCGATAGTAGTACTTCTGTAATCAGGGTTTCGTCGGCACCTTTAATAAGTGCCGGGGCTAGGCGCTCTATTACCTTTGCGTCTCCAAGAGATAGGAGGGGTATCAAGGTCTGGATGCGCTGAACTAGTTCTTCGTCACGGATTTCTAATATATCTAGGGCATCTATCCAGGCGGCCCGGTCTCCTGGGCGCACTGCTGCATCTAGGGCGGTAAGGCATAACTCTATTGCTTCCTCACGTGGCAGGTACCCGTGTTGTACCCCTGTTGCAAGTACCGCTGCAAAGCCATTGGTAGCCTGCATGTTGAGCCCTATACCCACCATTATATGCTCCGTAAAGCGTTTTTCTATTAAATCCAGGCTGGGGCGGTTCTTTTTATTGCTGTTGTATCGCCTTAGGCCACCCATGGCTTCTGAGGCGCAGATTGTCCAGCGGTCTATATAATTTGCATTTTGGGGGATATCCAGCTCCATCTCGTCCATCAGTCTCATAATAAAGGTTATATTCCCTGTTTCAGAGCTATAATCGTCAAACCGAATAGCAAAACGGTCTGCCAACACAGCAGCAAAATCGTTGGCGAATTTTTTGCCCCTAGCCTCTATTACTTTGAACAGCATTTCCTTATTGGCATGATACAGAGATAAAATTTCTGTCACCCTGCGGGCCGTAACCCCTACCCGTATCGCATACATGGCAATTACGCAGGATTCCTCTATGGAAAAGTAGCGGCGGGTTTTACCACTGTCGTAAACCACCCACGCCCCGCTTTTTAGACCCTCTAGGGCTGTTTTTTGTTGCTCTGGGGTGCCTATGGGTAAGTCCATAATATTTTCGCTGTTGGCATTTGCCCATCCTAGGGTGTTGAAAATTGATACGGCTCTTTTTAGTTTTTCGTCCATTTAGAAGTCCTCCTAATCAATGAGCAAAAATGCAGGTTCTTATGCATTTTTGCGAATGGTTTTTGACGTCAGGCAAAAAGATCTCCTTCCACCAATTGTACTGCTAGGATATGTTTGCAGGGGCCGCGCTTGTTTAGGTGCTTTAGATACCAGGCGCAGGTGCATTTTTCTATGTTATTGTCTGGGTCGTATATTACCCGGTATTCAACATTGCTTGAGGGGACTGTCCACTTATTGTTGCCGGTTTTAATTGCGGTTTCTACTAGCTTTTGGGCGGCTATTAGGCGGGGGTTGTCTTTTAGGATTCTGTCTGGGTCGTCGGGTAGTTCCCTGTGGAAGTAGGCATTGTCGTAGGAGTCGTAGCCTAGTTTTCCTGATACTGCTAATAAGGTTAATGCGTCTTGGGCTTTGTCTGTGTTCATGTTCCAGGTCTTGGCCATTTCCATTACATTTATCAGGGCGTTAAAGGATAGTTTTTTGCCTACCTGTTCCGAGGCTTCCAGCAAGTCTGGGTGGGCTAGGGAGGTCAGCAGTGCCCCTTCTCCTGAGTATCCGTGCCATGCTTCTGCGGTTAGGCTTAGGGTTATGCGGCAGTGGGGTAGCTCTGCCACTACCATTGCGGCACCTGGCTCTGCGTCTGCGGGCTTATAAAATGTTACCGCGGTGATATTGGTCATAACCCGTTTTAGGGCAGATAGGCGATGCAAACCCGACACAAAAACCGCCCCTGGGGCCTGGGATGGGGAAAGCTTTGCCCCCATACGGGTAGGGGTTAGAAAACCGGCTTGGCTTTTGCCTGTTACCGGGGGCAAAGAGGCAATAAAGGCTTGGGCTTGAGGGCCTTTTAATGTAAAGCCTACTTCCATGCCACGGTGGATTTCTGCGGCGTTGCCCAGTGCCCGTATCCACCTATCTGGCATTTTTACTGGGCGCTCGATTACGGCTTCGCCCATGTTGATTGTGTTGCTGGTTTTTTTGAAATGGGTGGTGGACAAGCCGTCATTTCCTATGTCTACATGTAGCTTGTCCCCTTGCTTTACCTGGGTTAGGGCTTTGCGAAGGTCTAGGCCTATGTCTACATTGGTTGTTCCGTAGCCTATTTCTCCGTCAAAACCTGGTTGCAATAAATCTAGGCGGGCGTAGACACCATTGCAGGCAGAGAAACACTCTGCTCTTAACCTGTCACCTTGGGCGGTTAGGACTGGGTCCCGCAGCGTTACAGGTACAAACTTAAAATACCGGGTTGCAGAGATATCTGCCAGTACCAGTAGCCCCCGAGCCAAGACTTGGGGCTTTACCGCAAAGCCCTTGAAGAAACTTGGGTTTTCTACTATCCCCTCCGGTGTTAGGGCGGGGGCTAAGGCCAGGGCCAAGTTTCCGCTTTCGTATGCTGATTGATATGCAAAGCCTCTCATTTGTCATTGCTCCTTTTTCTATTAAATGCTAATAAGCACCGGGGACAAACGGCTTACAAAAGTACCGTCCCCCAGTTGCCCCAAGGCGTTAAAGCCCCAAGCCCACAAGCTGCCATCGGCACGGGTTACAAAGGTGCTGGCCCCATCAACATAAATAGACACAGCACCATCCATAATACGCACCGGTATATCCCGGCTTATTCGGGTGCCATCCCCAAGCTGCCCGTAGGTGTTATCTCCCCATGCCCACAGGGAGCCATCGGTTTGAATGGCGAAAGCGCTATATCCACTGACATAAAAAACCGCCACATCCTCCATTATCTGGGCAGGCTCAAGGTCGGCTATCCTATCCATATCAGTAGACGGAAGGGTTGACTCAATCCCCGGCACTGTACTGGGGCTGCCATCCCCCAGCACACCCATGGGGTTTAACCCCCAAGACCATAGGCTACCGTCTGCATGAAGGGCAAAGAAGCTACCGCCCTCAGCAAATTGGGCATCCACCCCCTCGGACAAGACAGGAGAATAACCCAAATCCGTCAATTCCCCTCCCATGGCATAGGAAAATGCATAGCTTATATTAACTGGATAAGTCCTAGGGGCAAGAGTCCCATCCCCTAACCTACCCTCCAAGTTAAGCCCCCAGGCCCACAAGCTGCCATCGGCCTGGATAGCGTATACATTAACATCACTTGCATGTACATAAACCACAGAATCCAAGATATGCCTAAGAGGCACATCAGCCAATAACTCATGGCCCCAACCATATCCCCACGACCAAAGACTTCCATCTGTGCCATGAACAAGAATATTATATAAAAAGGGATAAACCCCCTCAATACCGTCCATAACAAACACAGGGCTAGTATGGCGGGCATAAACAACCTCTGTATCCACCCCGCCACCTTCAACAATACCCGCACCGCTTAAAAGCCCAACCCCCCAATGCCATAAGCGGCCATCTCTTCCAAGGGCAAAGGTATTAAAAAAATCAAAGTAAAGGGAACTAACATCATCCATAATATGCACAGGCCGCTGCCTGGTGGAAGTAGTGCCATCCCCAAGCTGCCCCATATTGTTAAGGCCCCATGCCCACATCCCCCCGTCTGACCTGACGGCAAAGGCATTGCCATGATGGGGATATATCTGCCCTACCCCATACATCACATGCACTGGCTCGCTAAGGTAAGCCCATACCCCTACCCCCAACTGGCCGGAAGGGTTATGGCCCATTGCCCACAAAGTGCCATCCGGCTGCAATATAAAATCGCCGCCATTAATCATCCTATGAACCGAGGCAACATCCTCCATAACATGAACAGGCAAAAGCTGGCCATTCCCCATATCAACAGGCAAAGACCACAAGCTGCCATCACTTTGAAGAACAAAGGTATGCCCCCGGCTAGAAGGAGGCGGGAAAAATGCCACCACTTCATCCATAAGATGAGTAGCAACATCCTCACTAATAAACCAAAGCCGCCCATTGCACTGGAGCGCATATGCAAAGGCATGGATAAGCTGTACCTCAACCACCGAGTCCAGTATATGCACCGGCTCAAGCTCTGGCTGCATAGCCAGCATTGCATGGCCAAATATATCATGACCTGTGAAACGGGTAGGCCCCAATGCCCACAAACTGCTATCAGTTCTTATTACATAATCCCGAGTATCGTGCTGATAAATACGGGCCACATCTTCCATTACAAGCTCCGGCGCAAAGGGAAAAGCCCCCATTAGAGCCCCTCGTAAACCCTCGCGATTATTATTTTCCCGAAGGCCAACGCCCCAGTTCCACAAGCCCCCGTCGGCACATATGGCAAAGCTGCCATCTGGGGCAATGGATACTACATTGTCCAAAATCTGCACCGGGGCAAGGCGGTTTGCCCGGGTACCGTCTCCAACCTGGCCACTCCAATTTCTACCCCAGGCCCATAGGCTGCCGTCTGTTTCCAGCAACAGCACACTACCGTCCGGCGATGATTGAATAGTTTCTATTTGCACCGGCTCGTGACGGGGCCGTGGAGGTGACAAAGTACGCAAGGGTTGGCGGTTAGCCTCCTGGCATATGCATATGTATGGCCCGGCAGGGAGTGTCAGGGGGAGGCGAATAGGCGGGCCAGGGGAGTACTCCGGGAGAGGCTCTTGGGGGACATAGGCTTCGGAAGGGTCTTGGGGGTATGCGGTAGTATCGTCGTCGCCCTGAGTGGGCCATATTAGGCTGGCAATGAAAATTAGGGCCGCTAGGAATAATAGGCCTTTGGTTATTAGAGCTTTGTTTTCTCTTAGCATGTGTGCCCTCCTAAAAGGTTCTGCCAAAGTATCAAAATTTGGGTCGCTTGCCTTTAAGTTTGCTACCCGCGGCTTCAGCGCGGGCGGGTAAGAGTTGGTTCTAGCGCTGGTTCCGGCTGATGTTGGTGAGCCTCACGCGGGGGAAAAAGCCGTTTATTTGCGGATTGTCATCCGCATAAACGGCGTTTTCCCGCCGCCTGAGTCTCCCCAACGCCTCCACAGGCGCTAGAACCAACTCTTACCCGCCCGCGCTGTGTCATGTTGTAAGGTTAAAGGCAAAACCAACAAGGTCTTGTACTTGCAAACCGACGTGTAAACCCAACCCACTAGAGCCTCAAGCCCTTAACAAACTCCATCTTTAATAACTAGGCAAGCCGTAAGGGCAGCATGAGAAGGGTAGTAGGCCATACAACCCCTGCGAAGGCGCCAGGTAGACCCAGGCGGCGGAAAAACGCCATTTATGCGGATGACAATCCGCAAATAAATGGCATTTTTCCCCGCCTGGGGCTACCTGGCATAAGCCGTAGCCGGGTTGTATGGCCTACTACCCTTCTCATGCGGGGCTTCGCCTCACTCTTCAAAGATTATTTGTACTGGTGAGTCTCTGGTTACGTCCTCAAAGCTCTCTCCTAGCCGTCCAGACCAATTGCTTCCCCAACCACGCACTTCTCCATAGGTGTCAACCACATAGAATGTTCCGTGGGCATTATGCATCAATACTACGTTCTCCATTATAAGCTCATGGGCTTGGGCTGTGATACCAATCTGCCATAGGTTGCCGTTTAACTGTTGGGCAAAGTGGTTGGTGGTTCTGTCGTCTACGTATACTGTTTCCACATTGTCCATGATGTGGGTTGGGGTGGGGCCGTGGGCTACTCCCCAGGCCCATAGGCTGTTGTCGGGTAAAATTGCGTATGTGGTTCCTGCTTTTATAAATATTTCACTTGTTGCTTCCATTATTCTTACGGGGTATAGGCGGCTTACTTTGTTGCCTGTGCCTAGCTGGCCTAGGGCGTTCCACCCCCAAGCCCATAGGCTGTTGTCTGCTCTGGTGGCAAAGATGCTTCCTTCGTCTCCGTAGATATGCTGTACTCCGTCCATTATTAGTACTGGGGTGTTGCGGCTTATTCTTGTGCCGTCTCCTAGTTGCCCTTGGCTGTTATCGCCCCAGGCCCATAGGGTGCCATTGGTTTTTATGGCAAAGGCGCTGGGGCCTACGGTGTAAAAACGCGCTACGTCTTCCATTATCTGAACAGGGGTTAGGCGGGCACCGCTTTCTACTGGGCTTGCATGGAAGTGTAGAGTGTCTGGGCCTAGCCAGCTTTCTTGGGTGCCGTCTCCTAGTAGGCCCATTGGGTTAAAGCCCCAAGACCAAAGGCTTCCGTCTGTTTTGTGGGCAAAGATGGTGCCGCTTTCTATATAAAATCCTTGTACCTGGCTCAAGATTTGGGTTGGCTGGCTAAAATCTATATTGGCTTCCTCTGGGTATGCCCCGCGGCTTTCCCACCATACGGGCCAGTGGGTTGCGCTTAAGTCTCTCCAGCTCCACAATGTGCCGTCTGTTCTTAGGGCAAAAAAGGCATGATTTTCGCTGTAAAAAGCCGCAACATTACTCAGTACATATACAGGGGAAATTCCATGGCCATGACCCCATACCCACAACCGGCCATCGGCTCCTATTGCATGGGTGACATTGTTAATAGAAGGATGCACATATGCAATATTGTCCATAACAAGCCCAGGAGCGCGGCTGTGGTGTATAGCATAATGAGGAAGGCCCCGCCCAAGCTGGCCGTCCCAGTTTTCTCCCCAGGCCCATAGGCGACCATTTGAGTCTATAAGGAAATCCGCAAGGCCCCCGGAGGCTATAAAGGGTAGCGGCTGGTGAGCCAGCGGAATGGCCTCCACGGTTGTGTTTCCAAAGAAAACAGGAGAATGCCACTGGGCATAGGAAAAGGCATAGCTTATGTTTACTATATTGCTGCGGTGCACCCAGGCCCCGTCTCCAACCTGCCCGGCCTGCCCTAGGGCCCATATGCTTCCGTCGGCTTGGACGGCATGTAGGTTGCTATGGGTAGTAACAACATATGCCACCTCATCCAGCACATGCCTAATAGGTGCCCCGCCCTGTGGCTCGTTGTTCCAGTTAAACCACCGCCACTGCCATGTCCACAGGCTACCGTCTGCGCCAAGGGCAAAAACATCAGAACCAAAGGAAAAAACCTCTGTTATATCTTCCAATATACGCACTGGGCCAGGCCCATCTATTTCTATTTCGGATACTGTACCGTCCTCAGCCACAAAGCCAAGCCCCCCATGAATGCTTGGCCCCCAAATCCATAAGCTAGAGTCTGCTCCAATAATATAGGTGTTGCTCCAATCAAAATACACAGACCTTACCCCATCCATAATATGCACAGGGTACTGGTGGTTTGTAGTGATGTTGTCCCATGGCTGCCCAGTGCTGCTGTAGTCCCATAGGCTTCCCCAGGCCCACAGGCTTCCGTCTGTTAGTATGGCAAAGGTGTTGTTCCACTGGGGATAAACCGATACTACATCATCCATTATCCGTACCGGTACACTGCGGTATGCCCTGCTTCCGTCCCCCAATTGAAAGGAATTATTATTGCCAATCCCCCAAAGGGAGCCGTCCTGCTGCAAAATAAAAGCACTATTATTTTGAGTCTCATATACCGATGCAACATTTTCCATAACAAACACAGGCTCACGAGGGGTGCCTCCTACAGTAGCCGATAAGCTCCACAAGGTACCATCTGTCTGAAGCGCCAAGGCACGATAACCTGCCCCAGTAGTAAAATCATTAATTGGATGAACAGATACAACCTCATCCATAGCATGGAGAGCCATATCCTCCACAACAGACCACAACCGCCCATTACACTGTAGCGCAAAGGCAAACATCTGTGCAAAAAAAACATCAACAACAGAGTCAAGGATATGCGCCGGGTTCACCTCCAACAACATACCCGGCCCCGGCATCATAAAGCTAGAGCTAGACCATCGGGGCGCAAAAAAACGATTAGGCCCCAAAGCCCATAGGCTGCCATCTGTCCTAAGCACAAAGTCCCGAGTATCGCTTTGAAAAATCCGGGCAACATCGTCCATAAGCCACCGAGGAGTATGGGGGATTTCCAACCCAGTCCAGGCAGGGCCTTCTTCCAAAGGCTCAACGCCCCAACCCCAAAGGCTACCGTCATCCTTTATTGCCATGTACCCCATAGGGGCAACATATACAACAGAATCCAATATCTGTACCGGGGCACCTCTGGAGCGCAGGGTTCCATCACCAAGCTGCCCACGCCAGTTGCCACCCCAAGCCCACAAAGTCCCGTCTGTCTCCAGCAATAGCTGGCTGCTACCATCAGGGGAATGAAATGAGGCAATCCGCACCGGCTCTGCCCGAGGACGAGGAGGGGCTAATGCCGGCCAAGGCCTGCTATTATCCTCTGGACATGTACATATAAAAGGCCCCGCAACTGTGGTTATTGGCTGCCTTGGAGGCGGGGTTGGAGGGTATTCATAGGGTTCCGGGGTAGGTTCGCTAGGGGGTAAGTCTTCGGTTTGGGCTGAGTCTTCGTTTGAGGGTTCTTCGTTGTATACCGGCTCATCGTGCCCACTACGATTAGACAATAGCATCACGGCACCAAATATAAGTATCCCTAAAAAAATTATCCCCTTGATTATTAAGGGTTTATTTTCCCGCAGCATACTTTCCCTCCATTCGAAAATTGCGTCCACAACCAGCTTAATGCACATAATACCATGGGGAAGCCCCCCAGGGCAAAAACCCGCATGAGAAGGGTAGTAGGCCATTCAACCCTGGCTCCGGCTTATGCTCGGTCAGCCCCAGGCGGGGAAAAATGCCATTTATTTGCGGATTATCATCCGCATAAATGGCGTTTTTCCACCGCCTGAGTCTGCCGAGCGCCTACGCAGGGGTTGAATGGCCTACTACCCTTCTCATGCTGCCCTGGCGGCTGCCCGAGTTAGAGGCGTTGAGTTTGTTAAAAGCTTTGCGGTTGCTAGTAGTTTAGCGGTGAACGAAAAAATGCATATAAATCAAGATAAACAAGAAAAAAATGCTGAAAAGGCTTAAAAAACCAACGATCGCTTTTTCCAAAATCATCGGTGCAAACAGGCCATATATGACAGCAACCAAATGACTCTTTATTTTTGCGTGGCTATAGGGCAGTTATTACCCGTCCGCATCCGCAACCCGCCAACCCTACCACACACACAACGAACCACCCCCACCCCCGAGCTGCGCCCTTAACCACCACAGCAATTGGCAGGCAGCGCGGGCGGGTAAGAGCCGGTTATGGCGCCTGTGGAGGCGTTGGGGAGACTCAGGGGTTGGAAAAACGCCGTTTATGCGGGTGATAACCCGCAATAAACGGCATTTTTCCACCCCTGAGGCTTCCCAACATCAGCCGGAACCGCGCCATAACCGGCTCTTACCCGCCCGCGCTGCACTACCGGTTCACACATTCAATTTACATACCCTATAAGTTGACATATAATACAAAAACAATATAGAAAACAATCAACCATAGCACAAGGAGGGAATCATGTCTTTAAAGAACAAACTAGACACAGCAAAACAGGTAAAAAGCAAAGTAGCCAAAGCAAGAGCTGTAAAAAACACTGTAAAGGAAGCAAAGGCCTCTCGTAGTGGCGGTAGCGGTGGCAGTGGCGGCAAGAAAAAGGACAAAAAAGGCTTTCCAAAGGCCCTTATTGCATTGATAGTAGTGGCAGTAATAGGCCTTGGGGTTGCCTGGTACTTTGGGGTGTTCGACAACTTCCTTGAAACCCTCGCCCCTCCCCAGGAAGCCCAGCAAGAGCCACAAGAGACAGAAGACCGTCCACCTGCCGCAGCAGTAGACGGGGAAATAAGGGTGCACTTTATAGACGTAGGCCAGGCAGACGCAATTTTAATACAAAGCGGCGACAATGCCGTACTCATAGACAGCGGTGCCCGTAACGGCGAAAGAATTATATTACCTTACTTAGAATCCATAGGGGTAAGCACCTTGGATGTATTGGTGGGCACCCACCCCCATGCAGACCATATTGGAGGCGGTGCCAATATCGTAGATGCTATTGATGTGCGGGAAGTGTGGATGCCAAATGTTACACATACCACCCGTACCTTCGAACGCCTGATAGATGCCATAGAAGCCAACGATGTAACAGTTCACTTAGCAAGCGCAGGTGATATCCTAACCGCCGGGGCAATCCAGATGACTGTTGTACACCCTAGCCGCACCGGATACAGCAGCCTTAACGACTATTCTTTGGTGTTTCATATGCAGTTTGGGGAAACCGGCTTTATCTTTACTGGGGACGGGGAAGGGCCTACAGACTTTGAAATACTTCAAAATGGATGGGATGTGCGCTCCAATGTAATGCTTGCAGGGCACCATGGCAGCCGTACTTCCTCCAGCGAGGCCCTTATAGATGCCATAAACCCCGATATCGCGGTAATATCTGTGGGAGACGGCAATAAATACGGCCATCCTCATCAGGTAGTCCTAGACAGGTTTGCGGAGCGGAATATAGAGGTTTTGCGTACAGATTTAGAGGGTACCATTGTACTAGTAACAGACGGAGCCACTGTAAGAAGAGAAAATCCATAGAAACCAGGTGATGTAGCGGTGTGGGTAATTGACAGGATAGAAGAAGGCATAGCAGTACTGGAAAACACAGCAACCCAAGAAGTACTAGAGCTACCAAGAAAAGAGCTGCCAAAGGGCTGCCGGGAAGGCTATGTGCTTAAAAAAGAAGGGGATTGCTTTGTGCGGGACCCAGAGGGCACCGAGGCCCGCAAAAAACTGATTCAGGAAAAGTTTAGCCGCCTTAAGTTCAAATGAAACCGGGAGCCCGATAACATGGGGTTTTTATCTCGCAATAGGACTAATGCTTTGTATGTGGGAGTGCTGGTTTTTTCGGTAATTTTCCTTTTTTTTGGGAATCGTATTGCCTCCCATGGCCTTGAAACCTTTGACCGCTTTGGTGCCGCCGCCAGCTACTTTCCCGGCCGCATAACGGGTATTGTCACCACACCAGAGGAAGAGTACACTATCCGAGACCCTCAGTTTACCGACACCTTTGAGTATTTTTATGTAAGGGTGCTGTGGGGGCCATTTCGTAGGCAAACCGTGGAGGTTTCCCTTTCTTGGTCATGGGAAAGCTTTCGGGTGCTTAATGAGATTGAGCCACAGGTGGGGGATTGGATTGTACTGCTATCCTTGGAGGATGGCCCTAATATTTATTTTGTAGAATATGTAAGAATTAACTATTTGATTATCCTTGGGGCAATTTTCTTTGCCCTTGTTATTTGGTTTGGCAGGAAAAAGGGGTTTAATGCCCTTATTGCATTGTGTTTTACCTGTATGGCAGTTTTTCTTGTATTGATACCGGCTATTTTGTCTGGGCGCAATATCTATGTTGCTACGGTTATTGTGTGTGTTTATGCGGTTTTTGCTACCTTGCTTATTGTTATCGGCTTTAATAGGAAGGCCCTTGCTTCCATTGTGGGGTGCCTTGGTGGGGTAATGCTGGCCGGGGTACTAATGCTATCTATGGACATATTTTTGCGGTTTACCATGTTTATTGACCGGGACACAGAGATGCTTGTTTGGTTAACCCAGGCCCCTATTGAAGCCCGCGCGCTAGTGTTTGCGGGGGTGACAATAGGGGCCCTTGGCGCAATTATGGACATTGCAATGTCTATATCCTCATCTTTGTGGGAGCTTAAGGAAACAGGCGGCGTTTCTGACTTTGCCGCTATGTTTAAATCCGGCGTTAGCATTGGCAAGGATATCCTTGGTACTATGCTTAATACCTTAATCTTGGCTTATATCGGCAGCTCCTTATCCTTGGTGCTGGTTGCGGCTATCTGGACACCCTCGGCATTTCAGATTCTTAATACAGAGCTGATTGCACTGGAGGTATTGCGGGCACTTGTTGGTAGTTTTGGTATGCTTTTGGCTGTGCCCCTTACTGCTGGGGTTTGTGGGTGGTTGTATGGGAGGGCTTAAGTAGGACGCGGTGAGAATTTGCGTATCAAAACACAGACAATTGTGCTATACTGATACCAAGACTAATTAAAGAGGTGATGCACTCTTGATAAATGAGGTTCCCAAAATCCTCTCGCCTCTCATGGACGTAATATTTAAGCTACTAATGGGTGCAGAGGGTAGTAAAGATTTGCTGGCGGATTTTTTACTTGCCGTGCTGAATATCTCACCAGATGAGCTAGAGGACATTGCAATAGCCAATCCCTTTTTATTGCAAGAGTACGAAGGAGATAAACTAGGCATACTGGACGTTAAACTGAAACTAAAAACAGGCAAGGTAATCAATATTGAGGTACAGATTGACCCTATGCCATTTATGGAATCAAGAATCCTGTTCTATGTCTCCAAGCTAATCACAGAGCAAATGGACGAAAGCGACCAGTATGGCAAAATCAAGCGGGTAATCAGTATTATTATCACAGACCACTCGCTGATAAAAGAGAGCGAAAAATATCATCACCACTTCGGGCTGTACGATATTGAAAGTGGTGTTTTGTTGTCAGACGTTTTGGAAATCCACACGTTGGAAGTGCCAAAAGCCCGCAAACTGGATGCAGATACAGCGAAAGCAGATTTGCTAAACTGGATGAAATTTTTTGATGCTAAGACGGAGGAGGAGCTAAAAGTGTTAGCCCAAAAAAGCCCTACAATGCAGAAAGCCACCCTACGCCTTATGGAGCTATCTGCCGATGAGAAGGCTCGGCAACTTTATGAGGCTAGATTAAAAGAGCGTAGAGATAATAACGCAAGGGATAAAGCAGCAATTTTCGCCATTGCTAAAAATCTATT
>Ga0123355_10008822_pt1 | contig 15255 bp, 12 predicted proteins | sample TergutEmb28metaG_3_FD_89872 | JGI IMG/M metagenome (GOLD analysis project Ga0123355, IMG submission 89872) | Embiratermes neotenicus P1 segment gut microbial communities from Petit-Saut dam, French Guiana - Emb289 P1 | ecosystem: Host-associated > Arthropoda: Insects > Digestive system > Gut ... | reverse complement strand
TAAGTTCTCCCATCCTTTATGGAGTAAGGGTCGATGAAGACTACATCGTCGATAGGCCGGAGGTGTACGCACAGTAATGTGTTTAGCTGACCGGTACTAATAACCCGAGGGCTTGATCTTAAACTTTTGACAATGGACAATTGATAATTGCAACTAGTTTGTTGATTATCTTTTGACCGGGTCAAGATGTTAAATAGGATCGCAATTTGCAGGCAAACAGCCTTGCTCAATAGAATTCAACGTCTTTGTTCAGTTTTGAAGGTGTAAAAAGCCTTTCGTAACCCGACAACGAGCCCAGCGAAGCGGGTCGATGTCGGAGAGGAGGAGCAACTAAGCGGAGCGGATGCCTGAGCTTGTGAAGGCGAAGCAGAGCGGAGTTTGTGACGACGAAAGTTGGTGTTGATTACGGTGAGGTTCCACCCGTTCCCATTCCGAACACGGAAGTTAAGCTCATCAGTGCCGACAATACTTGGCTGGAGACGGCCCGGGAAGATAGGTATTCGCCAACACAAAGCAAAACCGAGGTTTAAAACCTCGGTTTTTGCATATTCAGGGCATATTTTTACGCAATGCAAGTAAGGAATGTCGGGAAATCTGCGACGGGAAAGTCTGGTTACAAAGTCCTAGTGTATCTAAAAAACACAGGTTGGTTACAGCCAAGGCACGTCTACTGCCTAGGAAAGTTGTAACAGATCTAAGCGTGGTGTGCTGGTAACGGAAACCTAAGCGAGTTTTTAAGATACACTGGGACTTTGTAATATTTACTTCACAAGGAATATATACTTTGTAAGAATTGCACACGGATGATAAGCCTGCTTTGAATACCGAAGCCCGGGATCGCCGACATCTTCCTCTCTGTTGATAAACGCAATTTCATCAGTCGCAAAACGCTTTACAAGCTCATTATTGATAACCTGATAAGCCCCCCGGTAATTTATATTGCCCTTTTCAATATGTACAAACATAACATCATTTATGTTTTCACCGATGCTAAAAGCAACAATCTCGCCCGCAACCCTCAGCACACCACCGAAACAACAATAAATATCAAAATTCTCAAGAACCTCAATCACCTTATAGTGTTCTTCTCGTGAAATATTGTTATTAAGGTCGATAGTATTCAGACTCTTATAAAACTCCATAACCTGAGGAATATTCTCACTCGTAAGCTCCTCAAAAGAATAATCCGAAAATTCCCTTTTAAAGAAATTCATATGATTTCTCTGACCATTATACTTTCGCCCCTTCAAGGACCTCAAATCCTCAGCATGGTAGACATAATCACTCCAGTCAGTTTCGATAAACACCTCAAAATCAGGAAAAACGGTCTCAAGCAAGTCAATTTCCGCACTTGTAACAGTGTGAAAAGAAACATGCAGACCGTTATTGCGGCAGTACTGAACTGTTTTTTCCAAAATCCCTACAATATCCTTACCAAGCGGGAAGGAAAAAGCAGTTATATTATTACCATAGACAACCTTAGACTTGAAAATAATAGTATCATTATAAATAGCATACTCTACTGAAAAAAAATCTCTCCACATAAACGCTGCGCCTACTGAGTTGTCGCAAATTCTATTTGTGGAATAGTTAAAATAATGCTTAACCTTGTCAATATCTGATAATTCGAGCCTTTTAAACTCTAACATAAAAACAAATTACCTCCAGCAACACGCTCGGAAAAGTATAACATAAAAAACAGACAATTTGCAAGATTTATAAAAAATCATTTCTGTTCACGGTGTGCTTACCTTAGAGATGTATAGCGTAGAAAATTAGCGAGTGTAGGTGAAATTTCAGAAAAAGGCGAGCACTGTCTGAGCGAAGCGAGTTTGCGGAGCCTCTGAAATGAGCCGTATAGTCGCTTGTTTTCGGAGGTTATCTCTCAGGTAAGCGCACCGTGAACAGAAAAAATTACCGCCAAAAAGACGTATGTCTCATTGGCGGTACATTAATATATAAATATTACACAATAACAGAAGTATCGATGGTTCTAAACACTTCTGCAACCTCCGGGAACAAATCCACAAGGTCAGGATCAAACTGCGTACCCCTACCTTCCATGATTATATTCATAGACTCCTCAAACGAAAAAGCATCCTTATAACAACGCTGATTCACCAGAGCATCATAAACATCAATTATAGAAACAATACGTGCAGAAAGAGGAATTTCCTCAGCCTTTAGACCATATGGATAACCATTACCATCCCACCGCTCATGGTGGAATAAACAGATCTCCCTTGCATACTTTAGATACATATCATCATCAGGAAGACTCTCAGCGATTTTATCAATAACCAAACCACCAAAAGTAGTATGCGTTTTTATTACATCAAACTCCTCAGGAGTAAGTTTTCCGGGCTTTAGCAGAATATGATCAGGAACACCAATCTTGCCGATATCATGCAGTGTAGAAGCCTTTATAAACGAAGCTATATTGCCTGCAGTGAGCTGTGGGCGGAACTTTTCGATCTTTAGCATCCTTGCAATCAGAATCTCAGCAAACAAAGTAGTGCGCCTGATATGCTCCCCGGACTCGAAACTTCTGTATTCGATAATCGTAGCCAATGACTCAAGAGCCTGTTCATAAGTACGAGTGACCTCTATAGTCTTCTCATTTACAAGATGCTCAAGCTCGTTTTGGTATTTTGCAAGCCTGATATGATTATCAACACGAGCCTTAACAACATCACGGTTAAACGGCTTTACGATATAATCAGCAGCACCTGCTTTTAAGCCTTGAGACTCAGTCTCCTCAGACCCAACAGCAGTAACAAAGAGCACTGGAATGTTCTTTGTTGCATCTGACTTCTTAATCTTCTCTAAGACCTCAAACCCATTGAGATCAGGCATTATAATGTCTAGAAGAACTACAGACGGAAAGAGCTTATGCTCAAAAAGCAAGGAAAGAGCACCACTACCGCTGCTTGCCTCGACCACATCATAATCATCTTCTAACATATTTGTCAGAAGCATTCTATTCATTTCGACATCATCCACAATCAGAACGATATCGCGCTCTTTTTGATTCATAGTTATTCATCCCTCGTTTGTGCTTTTATAAACCAGAAATAGTCTCCGAAATAACTTGGTTGGTGGCATCATATATCACCCTAAACTCATCGAGCGTAGCAGAAATGTCACTACCACCTGCGACCCCTTGCTCCAACTGCGCTGAAATATCTCTTAATTTCGTCAAAGACAAATTAGCAGCGACACCCTTTACCGTGTGTGCTGCATGAGAAACCTCTCTCATGTCACCACTATTAAGAGCTTCGTCAATCTTTGTTATCAAATTTTCACTGACAAAACGCTCAAGCAATGTTTTATATAGAGCGGTGTTGCCGCCTAAGCGGTTTAACGCATCTTGAATGTTGATATAATCTTCTTTTACAAGACTCAAGAGAGTCACCCCCATTTCCGAGTAATGATATCATTATTTGCGCATAAAAGCAATAAGTATTTTGAGGCAAATCCCGACACTTTTTGTAGAGGGATACACTGTGGCTAGTAACAGCGCTTCTCTCTGACAAATAGCCCGTGCAAGACAAACCGCTGCAGCACAAAGGGAAACAGCCGACCATGTAAAGAGCGCAAAGGACTATGTTGATCGGAGCCACAGAACCCATCAACGGGATTAACGCAATCTAGGTCCGCTCTTGTGATGGGGGTATTTGTTTTTCTTTTGGAATCCACCTTGAAAGCACAAGAGCCAATTTATCAACATCTATAGGCTTTGAAATAAAATCATCAAGACTGCTCTCTAAAAACATCTCCCTTGCACCCACGATAGCATTAGCAGTCAGAGCAACGATAGGCAACTTAGCATAAGCGCCCTCATTAAGCTCACGAATAATCTTGACAGCCTCAAGCCCATTCATATTTGGCATCATATGATCCATAAACACCAAATCAAAATCCGTTGCCAAAACATGCTCTATCGCCTCATTACCACTCGTGCACAAAGTAACCTCTACACCATACGGAGCAAGTAGCCCTTCCACGACATACAAATTAGTATCCACATCATCGACAACGAGCACCTTTGCATCAGGAGCAGTGAACTTTGTGATATTAGGCTCATGAAGACTGCGAGAATTCTCAGTATCACTTATAACATTTAAAACAGGAAGAAAGTATGCAGGCATCATAAGCGCAGGGAAACTATGCTCATGCTCTACCTCAGAAATCACATCATAAGAATCGACAAGCATTATCACCTCAGCATTATAGCCAATGTCGCTTATTATACGCTGAGCATAACATGCACAAGATTCTCCCTCGGCGAAAACATAATCCCAATCATATCTCGAAAGCTTAGCCTTAAGATCGCTTTCGCCGGATGCGACGGTATGAATTATGCTTAGATCACTGAGAGTGCGAGATAGATACTCAGCAATCAAAGGAGTCTTGCAGAATATTACAGCAGATACATTTTCCGTCTGTGGAGGCAGAAAATCAGGGTTAACTAATCTTTGTGGCAAAGTAACGGTAAATTCACTGCCCTTGCCAAATTCAGACTCAACCTCTATAGTACCGCCCATCATACGTATAAGATTGCGTGTAAGTGCAAGCCCAAGCCCTGTACCTTCGACAGTGCTGTTCTCATTCGTGTAAAATTGAGTAAACTCGCTAAAGAGCAAAGTCATATCATCATCTTTGATGCCTATGCCTGTATCTTTTACCTTCATAGTGAGTAAAAGCATATCATCGCCTGATTGCTCGCCTGAGACTTCTAATGAGAAAAATCCTGATTTTGTATATTTACTTGCATTTCTCAAGATATTCAGCAAGATCTGACGCAACTTGACCTCATCACCAATTAGCTCGTTGGGAATATTGTGCTGCATATAAGTGACAAATAAGACATCAGGATTAGGCATTTGAATTTTAACTATATTTACTACATCTTGTATAACAGAGTGGAAAAGATAATTCGACTCATTGAGCACTACATTTCCGCTTTCGATTTTTGAAAAGTCCAGGATATCATTTATTATGCTCAAGAGATAGTCGCCGGAAGACTTAATAGTCGAAATATATCTGCGAACCTGCTCAGACGTCTGCTCTCGCATTGCAAGCTCGGTCATGCCCAAGATAGCATTCATGGGAGTACGTATCTCGTGACTCATTTTAGACAAGAAATTGGTCTTAGCTTGAGAAGCTTGCTCGGCCTCAATTTTTGAAACCATGATATTTGTAATATCTACAATATCTATAAGCTTACCACCTGCGAGTCCTGGTGTTTGCACTGAATTTATTTGATAATACCGAAGCTCATCGCCGACATAGGTCTCTATGGTCTCTGTATGGTTTTCTTCGTGTTTCAGTACATTTGCGACACCCTTTTCCATATTCGGATCCGGGAACAAATCGAGAATCGGTCTGCCTATTGCATATTCAACATGCTCTATATTTGCAAGTCGCCGTAGCTCATCACTCATAAAAGTTACTCTATTGAGACTGTCAACAAGCACGATTATATTGGGTGTCGAAGAAAGCATAATTTGAAAAGAAGTCAGACCTGCGACGGACGCATCTCGCCTGACTGTGGCATGCTTGACCAGGAAGAACAAGAAAGAGTTAGATAGAGCAAGCATCGCCCAGCTAAGATAGACAGGTGCAGCGGCGACATCTCCCGAAATTGGAAAATCAAATATAACCAGAGTGACAAATATAATCAAATGAAGAAAAACTGAATATAAAACCACATATCTCAGGCTAAAATATGCGCCACTTATAATACTAACAACTGCAAAAGCAGCAAAAATATAATAAATACCATCGGTTAGAAAGGCAAACAAAACAAATCCTATAGTCATAAACGCAGGATTAAAAAAAGCAAGAGCCTTAGATAGTCGCAAGATACATGTAGATAAAGTTACACCTAAGATAGAAATGCCTATACATACAAAAAACAGCAAAGTAATGCGAGGATTATCAAGAGGCACTATATAAATAGCATATTTGATAATACCGTAAGTAAGCATAGTAATTATTGCAATGCTGTTTGAGACAATCGTGTAAATGCGCTCTTGCCTATCGGTCATAGTAATGGACACTCCTTTCGTATTTCTTTAGGCACAAACCACTAATACTAAGCCCTTTTTGCGTAAGAAATGCCACCAGGTGCGACAATTCGGATAGCCGCAGGTAGAATCTCAGCTTCGACTTTAGAATCAAAATATGGCTCGCCGTCCACAGTTATTTGAATTGGATCATCAGAGCGTATCGAAATTTTCTTTGCTCTGACATGCTTAAAGATTTTAGGATGCTTATCCGGCTTTCCGTATAAATAATCACCAATCGACATTAGAAAAGGAAGATTAACTTTGCCACAGATCATAGTGACATCCATATAGCCATCGGTAGGATTGGCTTTTGGAAAAGGCACTTTGTTGCCACCGTAACAAGCGGTATTGGCAAAATTTAATCCAATATATCTGCCATCGTAGACATTGTCATCAATGCGAAGTTCATAATACTGATTTACAAGCTTTTTATCAAAAAGCACAAAAGGAGTTCCTGCCAAATAAAACGACTCTCCCGCAAGCCTTGCAATAAGAGGACTCTTACTGGCATATTCACGATATTTAAGAATAATAGCGGACTCAGCACCGATACAACAGAAGCTAAGTGCATAGCGATGCCCGATCTTCATTAAATCAGTCTCAATAGTGCCGGCAGTGGCCTGCTTTTCGATGTTTCTAAAAAGTGACTGGTTATCTTCACCGAAGGCACGGGCAAAGTCGGAAGATGTGCCATATGGAATAACAGCGAGCTCAGCATTTGGCTCGCCTACCATGCCATTAAGGCAATCGTACAATATACCATCTCCGCCCACAGAATACACCCTTACAGGGGCGATTGAACCTGAAATGCGATCACTAACAACGCCTGTTGCGTCCCGAGGATAGCGAGAGATGTATATCTGATAATCATAGGAGTTGCTTTCGAAGAAAGCCTTGATATCACTGATAACAGAAGACATGCTGTCCTTCTTCTTAAAAGATATAGGATTGATTACTACCAGATGTTTCATGACCGTATTTCCTTGTAAGTAAAATATGTCTCACCGGGTTTTGCCGGACGGGATATTCCCGCCAATCCGTTACTGTTTTATCTAACCTAATACATCTTCCATGTTGTAAAGTCTATTTTCTTTTTGCTTTGCCATAAAAACAGCAGCCTTTATAGCCCCAGCGGCAAAGACCTCGCGCGAAGTGGCAGAATGCCTTAGCTCTATAACTTCATGCTCGCCTGCGAAGATAACTTCATGCTCACCCACAATACTGCCACCTCTTACAGCGGATATGCCGATCTCATGCTCTCTGCGAGGCTCTCTGCGACTCTCTCTCTCGTAGATATACTCAGACTCATAAGGCAGAGCAGAATTAGCAGCATCGGCTAACATGATAGCAGTACCACTCGGTGCATCCAGCTTGCGCTTGTGATGTCGCTCGACTATTTCAATATCAAAGTCCTCGCCCAAAACAGCACAAGCACGCTTTATCAAGTCTGCTAAAAGATTGATTCCAAGTGACATATTGCCGGAACGAAAGACAGGGATGCTTTCTGATGCCGATTGGATTAAAGCAAGCTGACTATCTGAATATCCCGTAGCGCAAAGCACCAAGGGAAGGTTCTTATCTAAAGCAAATGTGAGAAGGTCATTAAGTGCCGTAGGATTCGAAAAATCCACAATCACATCGACCCCATCATGCTTTATATACTCATTAGGATTCTTAAAAACCGGGAAATCATCCTGCTGACGGTCATCAACATCTACACCGGCAACAATCGTGACATCAGGCATGTTCTCCGCTATTGCGACAACAGACTTACCCATATACCCGTTACAGCCACTCACCATTAGTCTAAGCATATTTGTTCTCCGATTTTATAAAAGTCCAACATTTGCCATAGCTAGCTTAAGTTTTTCGAGATTTTCCGGCAGAAGCTCACAAAGCGGCATACGTGGCTGACCGACCTCAAGACCCATAAGATTAAGAGCCGCCTTGACAGGCATAGGATTGACCTCGACAAACAGCGTGGCAATAAGGTCAAAATATCTTAGCTGAATCTCTGCAGCCTTCTTAAAGTCACCTGCAAGAGCATATGCAGTCATTTCTACAACAACAGACGGTGCGATATTGCCCAAAGTGGAAATTACGCCCTTGCCACCTAGAGACATAATCGGAACGATATCTTCATCATTACCGCTCCAAATATAAAGATCATCACCGCATGAAGCCATAGTTGATCCGATAAGAGTAAAGTTGCTTGAAGCTTCTTTAACGCCGTTTATGTTCGGGTGTTTTGAAAGCTCAATATATGTCCCTGTTTCAAAAGACATACCAGTGCGACTCGGAACATTGTAAAGTATAATTGGCAAATCGACCCTATCGGCGATAAAAGTAAAATGCTTAATCAATCCTAGTTGAGTCGTCTTGTTGTAATATGGTGTGACGATGAGCAGAGCATCTGCTCCTGACTTGTCAGACTCTTGTGATAGAAAGAGTGCATCATGTGTATCATTACTGCCTGTGCCGGCTATGACCTTCACACGACCATTTACGTATTTTACACAGAAATCTACTGACGCTATATGCTCGTCAAGCGATTGTGTCGAGCATTCGCCCGTTGTTCCGCACACTACTACTGCATCTATACCACCGGCGATTTGCAAATCTATCAGTTCACCAAACTTCTTAAAGTCCACCTTACCATTACGAAAAGGAGTGACAATAGCAGTAGCTGCACCGGTAAAAATAGGGTTTTTCATTGGAATGACCATATCCTTTCTAAATGGGATTGTCTCTAATCATTATTAGAGATTCCCGGCAATAAAGCCATCAGCGCACAATAGCTCAGCAAGGAGCACAGCACCTCCCGCCGCTCCACGCAGAGTGTTGTGACTAAGGCCTATAAATCTATAATCATACTGGTTGTCGGGGCGCAGGCGACCTAATGAGATCGCCATGCCGCCTTCGAGAGTTCGGTCGAGCCCTGCTTGGGGTCGGTCGATTTCGTCGAAATAGTGAAGAAATTGCTTTGGAGCTGACGGTAGGTTAAGAATTTGAGGCTTGCCCTTATATTCACGCCAGATATTCTTAATTTCATCAATTGATGGCTTCTTTTCAAAAGTCATGAACGCCGCTGCCATATGTCCGTCCGTTACAGGAACTCTTATGCACTGCGCTGAGATTGGCAGTGAAGCCTCAGGGATAATATGAGTTTCGGTTACCTTACCCCATACTTTTAGCGGTTCTTGTTCGCTTTTTTCTTCTTCTCCGGAAATAAGAGGAATAACATTGTCGATCATTTCCGGCCAAGTTTCGAAAGTCTTTCCTGCGCCTGAAATTGCTTGATATGTGCAAACAAGCGCATTAGTCAGCCCAAAAGTGTCCTTTAGGGGATGAAGTGCGGGAACATAGCTTTGGATAGAGCAATTTGATTTAACAGCGATAAACCCGTGCTTCGTCCCCAATCGCTTTCGTTGAGCGTGGATGATTTCGGCATGTTCGGGATTTACTTCGGGTATAATCATCGGTACATCTTCTGTCCAGCGATGCGCACTATTGTTAGATATGACCGGGCACTCAGCCTTTGCATATGCAAGCTCAAGTTCCTTGATATCTTCTTTTTTCATATCGACAGCAGAAAAGACGAAATCGACGGATTGGGATATCTTGTCGATATCGGCCTGTGCATCATATACTATTAACTCGCCTGCCTCAGAAGGCATGGGAGTCGGCATCTGCCAGCGCCCTGCGATGGATTCCTTATATGTCTTGCCCGCTGAGCGACTACTCGCAGCTACAACGGATAGTTTGAACCAAGGGTGACTTTCGAGTAATGAAACGAACCTCTGACCGACCATTCCGGTCGCCCCTACAACACCAACTTTGTACTCTTTCATGAGAACTTCTCCTTCGCTAAAAAATGCTACACTCATCCTTTTTGTCCCCTTACTAAAGAGGGCGGTCTCGTAGGCCCGGATGTCTTGTATTTGTAAGTGGTTTTTCGATTTATAGATGCCTGATTTTAAGACCCGTAAACAAAAAAATTCACCGGCAGGACTAGTCAACCGGTTGATTTTGTAATATAATGTTCAAATCCTGTCACCAATACGTAACTTTTTATTTGATTATTTCATAAATTAAATGATATTCACAGTAACATATATAGGCATGAATGTCAATAAATAAAGGAGATGTTACATGAGATTCAGCAATAGATGGGTCAAAGCTTTAGCAGCTATTCTTACCGCATGTTTATTACTACCCATAATTCAGTTTGGCACTAGAGATTATACCGATGCATCTGCAAGTACGCAGTTTGCACCTCAGTTTACGACACTGAGAGTAGGATTGGTATTTGGCTCGACAGCAGTTCCATCAGCCAACCTACAAAACGCAGACGGATTTGGTAGGGGATTTGACTTTGGATTTTTTAATTCAAGCAGAGAATTTGTGCCGATAGGCGCATGGACGAATGAGCAGAGGATAACTATGCTCATTGACAGGAACATGGTTTGGCATCCGACTGCTGCCGAGGGCAGGGGCGAGTTTAGAGAAGGAACATCAGGCAATGTAGTAGTCGGTTCTTTCCGTGTTAAACTTACTCAAGGATTTGCCACATTTGAAGAAGCAAGAACAGTCGCAGCACAGCATACAAGAGGCTTCGTCAGGTATCAAGCCGGCGCACAGAATCCATTCTTTGTAATGATAGGTAATCACACCACCAGAGCTGCTGCCGACACTGCAAGCGCAGCGTTAGGAGCAGGTGCTGAAGTCTTTGCAGGGACACAAAATACGGTAAGGATTGTAAGGACTGGCACGAATGAGCTTCTATTTGAATTTGATGCAGGGACAACACCTTTTGGCATTATGCCAAGGTCAATAGCAGGCGAAAATCCGGAAACTTGGTTTCGTGGATTTCGTTACCACGGAGGCTTTGCGTACTCAAGACGTGGTGGTGGTATGATCACTGTTATAAACTACGTTGACATTGAAGACTATGTAAAGGGAATCCTTCCCTATGAGATGAGTCCGACATGGCCGATGGAAGCACTTAAGGCACAGGCACTAACGGCGAGGACCTTTGCTGTTAGATCCATTGGCAGACACGCATCGCAAGGATTTGACCTTTGCGTAGATGTTCATTGTCAAGTGTATCGTGGCAGAGGTCAAGCCAATTACAGAACAGACAGAGCCGTAACGGAAACAAGAGGACTGTATGTAACATTCCAAGGTAGACCGGCAGAGACAGTATACGCATCGTCTAATGGCGGAGCATCTGAAAATGTAGAAAATGTATGGCTTGAAGCACGACCATATCTGCGAGGCGTGATTGATCCTTGGGAAGCTTACGTTGCACGGAGAATTCAAGGATATAACTGGACAGTCAGACATACTCCTGCTGCGCTCACTACACGCTTGCGTACAAGAATATCAGGGTTTAATCTTTCGACCGTAGCAGCAGTCAGAGTAACAGAGCGTTCGCCGACAGGAAATGCTATCGGCGTGACGATAACAGACGTCAATGGGCGTACTCACACATTAAGAGGAAGGGCGCAGATTTTGGCAGGTCTTGGCACACCAACACTACGATTTGATATTGGCGGTGCAATTTGGTCACCGGGTAATGTATTTGCCAATAGCCCGGCAACTCCGATTAGCCCCGGTGCTCAGATTTTTGGAATTGACGGTAATGGTCAGGTCTCAGGAGCACCGTCTACGAATATGCAAGCTATTGACGGCAATGGCAACACAGTCACAGTGAGCAATGAAGGCTCGTCGGGAATTGGTGGCGGCACAGGGCTTGTTGGCGGTCAGTTTGTCATAAACGGCACAGGCAACGGGCATCAAGTGGGCATGAGCCAGTGGGGCGCATTTGCGATGGCTCACTATCATAACCTCACTTTCAGAGATATAATTCATTTCTACTTTACCGATGTTGAAATTACAGAATACCACCCGACAAGGTAAATATATAAAAATAAAAAAAGATATTAAAGGACATTAACATGCAAAAGAGTGATTTTTACTTCGATCTCCCCAAAGAACTGATAGCACAGACTCCGATAGAGCATCGTGAACAGTCAAGACTGCTTATGATGGACAGGCGAACCGGAAAAACAGCGCACCATCACTTCTATGAGCTCCCTAATTTACTAAAAAAAGGCGACTGTCTTATTCTCAATGACTCAAGAGTAATTCCCGCCAGACTTCTTGGAAAAAGAGATACAGGAGGTGCTGTAGAAATAGTTCTGCTTCGAGAAATGGAAGAAAAGCGTTCTGACGACTCACAAATCAAAAGATCCTCAGAAAAGGAAGGCGAGAGCCCATCAAGCGGGCGATCGACCACGACATGGGAATGTCTTGTGCGACCGGGGCGAAAATTCAAAGAAGGAGCAAAGCTTATCTTCGGAGATGGAGAGTTGACGGCTGTAGTGACCAATGAGACAAGCGAAGGTAACAGGCTTATAAAGTTTTTCTTTGACGGAATCTTTCTTGAAGTCCTCGAAAGACTGGGTCGTACACCACTTCCGCCATATATAACCGAAGAACTTCAAGACTCAGAGCGATATCAGACAGTTTACTCGAAAGTAAGCGGCTCAGCGGCAGCGCCGACTGCCGGCTTGCATTTTACCAATGAATTGCTTGAGGAAATAGCCTCTAAGGGGATTGAAATTCGTTATATCACACTGCATGTCGGTCTTGGAACATTCCGTCCTGTAAAAGTCGATAATATCGAAGATCACCAAATGCATGCGGAGTATTTCATAATACCGGAAGATACAGCCGAGACAGTCAATAGAGTGAGAGCCAACGGAGGGAGAGTTGTTGCCGTTGGGACGACATCGTGCCGTGCGCTTGAAGCTTGTGCGGATGAAAACGGAATTATAACACCATTTTCCGGATTTACTGAGATATTTATTTACCCGGGATATACATACAGGGGGATAGATGGGCTTATAACCAACTTCCATCTGCCCGAGAGCACTCTAATCATGCTTGTGTCGGCGTTTTGCGGTAGGGATAATACTATGAATGCCTACCATGAGGCGATTGACCTTAGGTACAGGTTTTTCAGCTTCGGCGATGCGATGCTGATTGTGTAGCAGAAAACAAGCTACGGTGCGCATCTCTCTAGCAAGCGCACCGTAGCTCATGATTTCTTTTCAGAGCCCCTATAAGCCAAAAAACATACCTGAAATCATTTGATTTCAGGTATGTTTTCTAATCCCTAAAGCTCCGCAGTCGCCTTATCAAGCGTTTCACCGATGGAATCACGTATAATCAAGTTCGCCATACCATCATATGAAGTCTCGGATTTATTTATCAAGACAAGCTTATCGCCTCTGTAATGCTGAATCATTCCGGCAGCAGGGTAAACATTGAGAGACGTTCCGCCGACTACTAAAACATCTGACTTGGAAATAGAGTCGATCGAACGCATAATAACGTCCTGGTTAAGAGATTCCTCAAATAAGACGACATCAGGCCTGATAATTCCGCCACAAATGCACAAAGGAATGTCATCAGACTCAAGCACGATATCCATGCCGTAAGTTTTCTTGCACTTCATGCAATAATATCTGCCACGAGAGCCGTGCAATTCAAGCACATTGACACTTCCTGCCTTATGATGCAGACCATCTACATTCTGCGTGACAATAGCCTTGAGCTTGCCAATTTGCTCAAGCTTAGCCAAAGCAAGGTGAGCCTTGTTCGGCATGGCATTCGGATGTAGCATTTTGTCCCTGTAAAATTGATAAAACTCGCTAGTGTTATTCATGAAAAACGTATGTGAGAGAATGGTTTCGGGCGGGTAGGCATATTTCATGTTATATATGCCATCCTCGCTCCGAAAATCGGGAATCCCACTTTCGGTCGATACACCGGCTCCACCGAAAAAGACTATGTTACTTGAGTTTTTTATAATATCCTTTAATTGCTCATGTGGATTACTCATATTGATAATCAACCCTTTCGCTTAATTTTGCAGCAATTATACAGTATTTTGCACGCTTATAACAAGCCTAAAAGCAACTTAAGAGTAGTTTGCAGCGAAATTTATACAAAAATAACGATAAAATTACGATTTTTTTGCGTTTTGTGACCCCCGTGTGACGGCTATAGTGTATCCTCTACCGTATGGCATTATGATATGCTTTTATATATAACCTATTTTTGTACGCAAAACACTACTATTCTATATAGCTGTCGGGACTCGACCAACCGCCAGTTTACGCAAGGCTTTACGCAGAAACAAAGCTGAAAAAGAAGCCAATAAAATCAAGCATAAGCTAAGACTAAGGGTAAAACCAAGATAAAATCAAAAACAAACAAGCAAGGAATGTAAGGAGAGGGGTGGGTGTGATGACAAGAGAAATTGTAGATAGAAAACTTAAGAAGGTGAATGAGAGAAACGATTTGTGACAAATAAAAAGCATAATTCATATCGAGATTAACACAATGTTAACAAAATAAAACCTAGTTAATTTGAATCAAACATGGTATAATCACTCGTCGTGACTTAGTAACACATAGCAAACACCAAATTACACGGAGTCGAGTCAATAGCGAAACCACTCCTGATTCGGCATTTTAGCACCATTTTTTAAACGGGAATTAAGCTCCCGAGATGATATTGAAATGAAACACACAAAGGTAAACAATTAAAGGGAGAACACAAATATGATTAAAAGAGTATTGGTAGTATTATTAGTTTTAATGCTGACACTTCAGGTAGTAGTACCTGCAGTGGTGGCAGTAGTATCGGAGGACGAACCGGTTGGTATAATGCCTGTTTCGGGTGCGCCAAATATCGGCACTAATACAATTTGGCGTATATCACACGAAGAGATACCTCCAACGGCAGGGTATGTAGACGTTCGCTTGTATCTATACCAAATGACAGCCCAAGGCACGGGTGCTGTAATAATAAACATGTGGTATGATTCGACTTATCTAAGTAACCCTAGGCTTGTTAATCGTTATAGAATAGATGTGTCTCGTCTCACTCCCGGATTTCAGACGAACATGTACAATAGCATGAGAGCCGATGGCATGACAACGGAAGAGATACTCGAGACCGGTATGTTCGAAAACGCAAGATTTAATGATGCGGCGAACCATGGCGTTCTAGTTTGGGAGCCCCCGCAATTCTACCCAAACCATAGTATTTACTACAATGGTAGCCGACAAAATATAATTGGAATGTATTGGCAAATTGGCGCCC
>Ga0123355_10008821_pt1 | contig 15255 bp, 9 predicted proteins | sample TergutEmb28metaG_3_FD_89872 | JGI IMG/M metagenome (GOLD analysis project Ga0123355, IMG submission 89872) | Embiratermes neotenicus P1 segment gut microbial communities from Petit-Saut dam, French Guiana - Emb289 P1 | ecosystem: Host-associated > Arthropoda: Insects > Digestive system > Gut ... | reverse complement strand
TATCCATCATCAGGAGCTTGCGACTATTCTGTTGAATTACCACATTGGTCGTATTGTTCTTGGTTCAATGTGTGTTGGAGTTTCGGTGTGGTTGGGTTGGAGTGGTATCCGTGTTGCAGGCTGCAAGGATACCACTCCAACCCAACCACACCGAAGCTCCAACACACATCGAACCAAGAACAATATGACCAATGTGGTAATTCAACAGAATAGTCGCAAGCTCCTGATGATGGATATATTAATGTCCGAAACATGTTGAGCACATAAGAACTGAAATAAAATAGCAGGTGACATCAAGTTGGTCTTTTATTCTTCAACTATCACAATGATACACGGTGCAATAAACATAAGAGTCATGTGGTATGTTAAATTACAGCATTATCTGCACCAATACAGTTCCATGCCCTGACCCAGTCCTGAATCAGTACCTTCCTTCCTTCCTTCTTTCCTTCCTTCCCTCCCTCCCTCCCCCCCTCCTTCAGTCCACCACATTTAATAACATTACAGCATGGCTGTACAAACACTTGTTCAGCTCTCATCATGTCCTTCAAAGTCTGAAGTAAAATTAACGGGCATTTAAATACGACGTATGGATTGGTTCTGGGTTAGGCACACTTAAATTCACTGTCTTATCTGCATTACTGCTGCCCGACTGGATATGGGTGCGTCCAGAAAACAAGCAAGCAACTTTACAACTTAAATGGGCTTGTTCAGGATATTAGCAGAAAACAGTTTGTGTAGGAACTGTTGAAGGCCGACTACGTAACATCGCGTGAGAATACACACAAACGGTATCATCGTCAAAGTAATGCTAAACAGTACTTATCTTGAATATACAGTAAAAAAATGACGGCTAAACCACTGTTATTCAACCTTTGTTTGCGAAGGTATTCCAGTGGGCAACGAACTATTTTCATGCACCTAATTCTTACTAACTCACAATTCTATGAAAATTGAATCTAAAGCCAAATTTGTTTGTAACTTTAAATCTCCTACAGTGACACTAAAGCAATGTACGCTTGAAGGTCGTTATACAAATAACATGACCGTCTACTTCCATGTTATCCAGCCTCTCAAAGAAGAATTAATGGATCAGGTAAACAAAGTTATCATTTCTTTCGCTGAAGCCATCGTACGATTGGAAAAATTTTCTCAAATTGAGGAATACCTCGCAAAACACGGAAAAATTCAAATCACAATTCGTCAAGACTAACTCGAAGTATAAGGTCCATAAGAAGAGCGAAAATGCTAAACTCAGGTTCATGCAAAGGTATATAAATGCATTTACTTTGACCTTCATTTTGTTCATTTAATGAGGCGTCATGTTCAATGTTCCTTATTTTACACCTGGGATGGCGAGGCAGAAATATTGGGCCAATATGGGTCGCGGACAATTTTTTAAAAAACAGGGGGCTCAAACATTTAAATGACGCACCACACAAACACGAAATACGGAAGGGAGAAGCCAGATATGGGTGATTGTAAGGAAATCTATACAGCGAAGGAAGACTTTTGAAGGCACTGGGCATAACTACTACGGAATATGGGAAGAGCAAACATAGATGTTGAAGAAATCAAGAAGTATGAGCACAGGTGCAACGAAGGCTTTGTATATGTAACGGTGGCCTTTACGCATATTACCTAACGTGATACAACACCTCCTTGTCGACTAAACACTTTTGATACGTAATGATTAGACACAAGAGGCAATTTTGTGTAGTCCTCTATTGGCCATACACTCCGATTCATGCACCGGGTTTTGTCACGCAGATGGTGTACAAATCTATTTTAAGAGCAGACGAGTCTAAAAGAGACTCAGTACAGTGAATGCTCATGGCATGCTCCATGCATTCGTATCCACCTTCAAACCGACATCATCAATGTAACTCTCTAATATGACGTTTTTAAATACAAACGTCCAACACCATACTAGCTCACACACTATGCACCGGATTCACTTCTTCTTCTGATCAAAGCAGTCGAAAGACGAATTTAACCACACATACTTACCTAGGAGCGAGGTAGAATGTGTCAGTTTTCACCTCGTCGACTTCAATCAATCCCTTGGGGCGTGATGAGAGAAACTTTTACTTCTACATATTAAAATACGAGCAGTGGGCCTTCACTAATGGAAGGCAAAACCTTTGTTACATATCAACTTACAGAGAAAGACGCTAAAAACATGAGCAAACGTCCATCTCTAGTGTAGTATTGTAACACGAGGCTTCGGTCCTCCTTGCTCCGACAACATAGGGAGGTGTGTTTCTTACACTTCGAGGGTGGAGGGGTATATTCCAAAATAATTAGCAGATAGGACAAGAACAAAATATGCTAGAACAATTACCAGTTCTCCCATCTGTACGGGTAAAGAGTGAAATGTATCCGGTAGGGAAACATCACATAAATATGTGTTGATAAGACATGACAGAGACGAGAGTGAAGTTACAGAGGATACCGTATGACAGGCAGCGCAACAATTGCTCACGTCAAAGGTAATACGATCTAGGAGGTTGCTTTCCATTGTTGGTGGATCTCATAAGAACAAAGAGTAAAGCCTTACCACTGTCAGATCTAACAATGGAAGTAGAATTTCATTGTGTCTGTTTCCCCAAGACACAAAACATACATTCATAATGACAATTTTACAACCACAAGGTTTTCAACAACAATAATTAATTCGCTGCATTGTACACATGTACTGCGAAGGCTTATTTGTAGAACACAAGGAAGGTTTCGGCTTTCATGCCACTCAAATTTCAAAACACACTAATTACATAGCATTCTAACGTCTGCAGACTAAGGCAATGTATTCAAATGAATCGATAAAACGATATTCTATCTCAGTTTTCATTAACGCCACATTCCAAACGAAGATATAATCCTGAATCAATATCCAAAACGTTTTTCCTCATAACATTTTTCAAATAGTACGAAGAACTTACAATTTGTAAAAGTGATAAACCAAGAACTGGGTCCTTACAGGTAGATCTAAATGTCGGCAGTTGATTTCCAAAAAAATGGACTACGTTCATTTTATGATTCATTTTTCGTAAATTTTAATTTTACAGATGTCTTGTTATTTATTACTGAAATCTGAAATAAATTTATAAAAGACAAGCCACGCACAAAGAACGTAACAATCTGTCGCTTTCGCGTAACCATTGTTGCCAGAGTAACGCAATAGTGCGTTCCATTTTCATTGTTGTGGACTTACATGCAGATGTCAATTATATAAATCTACTGAGTGTTGCCACGAAAAAGCAACAATGCCTTCCCTTTGCACTGTTGTCGAGCTACAAAATATTTTGCACTGCCCTCAATAATGTAATGTGCTTTTGGGCCTCCGTGTAAATTTTCGGATATATTTTTCCTATTTTATACAAATTTGGAATTTCTCGACAGAACTGCATAAGAGTCCCAAACATAAAATTTCAAGAAGTCCCTTACAGTGGGAGCGGCGCTGATATATGCGGACGGACAGACATGAAGACGCTAATAACCGTTTTTCGATAGTTATGCGAAGGCGCCTAAAAATCGATTAATTCTTAACCAAGACCTTTTCATTCCAGTGGGTTTAAGAAACTTGAAGGTTGCTGGAAAATGCATATAAAGTCACGGCCACTACTTAGAAAATCAAGATATATATCGAATTAGTAGTTTATTACTGCATAATAAAATTGTCTCTTTTATTCTTTCGTAATGAAGAGCAGACTTCGTTTGACGTTAGAATGCCTTAAATAATCACTCCTGTATCAATACTCTTTCCTCTTATTACACCAACAGATTAATTAACTAATGAAAGTGTTTATATGAATTCACGTTCGTGCAGAGTAAAAGGGACGAAAGTCTGAAGTAAATGAATAAACTAAATTAAAATCTTATCGAGTTTAAGACTTTTTCATTCATATATAACACTCCGAGAAGGAAACAGATCTTTAGAAACTAACTGATATACAGGTATAATATTAAGCCGAAATGCATATCTCGTTTTACCATAAGACAGCCTTAACTTCAGGCTGGAAACTTTTCACCAGCTCTTGTACTGCGCCGATTTTCAGATTATAATACTAAATTAATCTAATCAACGAGATTACTCTTTCGAAAACTTGTTACTTTGTCAGAAGTATTAGTAATACTTTTACTAACTTTGTAATTCAGTTTCGAGGATGATCGTGGAAACAACGTGTACGGCTTTCAGCAACTTATTTTTTCATAATAATAACAATAATAATAATAATAATAATAATAATAATGTCTGCTGGAACGTGATGCTTTGTAGTTTGATAGGTAGAGAGCAAGTTGCAAAAGAATTCATTATTACTTACCTACCTGAACTGCGTGATTAGCCTGCAATTAAAAGTATAATATTCCTTAAAAATCTGTAACTTAAAAATCAAAGAAATTAAAGGTAATCAGTAAATATAAGATTCCAATAAACCTTTAAAATTTCGTCTTACATGAGGTCTAGTGTGACTACATATGCTTTTACTGCTAAAGGCAGTACGGTGAATGACACCTAATGTCATAACACTTTGTTGTGATTCAGAAGATAAGCGCCTTCTTGGGAAAATGATTAATCTCAGTGAATGCAGCCGTCGTTTAAAATACTTGTGTTGGAAACATTCTGAGGTACACTCTTAAAAGTACTACGGCAGCTTACTTCCATTAATTTCAGGTCCACTTTTCTCGTCCGTTGGTAAAATAGCCAAAAAAATTGATATCATTTCTGAAAAAGGGACACTGAGCGTCTTAGATTTCATTACAACGTAAATTCTTTTTTAGAGAAAGGGACTTTTTTAAATGAGAGAATTAAGTGGCGAAGGGCACAATCAGTCACATTTCCACCTGTCCACCTGGGTGTTTAAAATAATTGAGAGATTTTTACTGTTGTTGGCCAGACACACAAAATATCCTACTTTCAAACATGTGCATCGTATACCGATGTTTTCTGTGAAGCAGGAACGGAGACTGGATATACCACCAGTTTCCTTCAAACATGGTGTCCCTTTGCTCGAGCTCCTGAGCACTGTATCCTCGTGGTTGGGAGATACCCTGTGGCAACCCCAACTGCCCACAATTTTCTTCAATAATAAAATAATATAAGCTGTAAGTGTATGTTTGAGACAATGACACATTAATTTCGTGCGTTTCTAAACCCGTTAATAGTCGCTTTGATGCAGTTATGGTAGATCTATTTATGGAGTCCATAAAGTTGCATGTGACATAATATTCAACATTCACTTATGTTCGTATTCAAATACTCACTTGGGCTGTTTAGGTGAAGAAATAGCAATTCAAATCCAATAACATAAAAATGTAATATTAGAGAGAATTTCGTGACGCAAACAGCGTCTCGTACCACACAGGAAACATGTCACGATATTCGATGACTTTACTGTCCAACAGGTATGATTAAGCTTAAAACTTCTGACACAAAAGAGACTTTTCTACGTTGAGATAAATAACCGAAGAGCAGACATGCTGAAATTGGGTTTTAACTACGAAGTTACTACGTGTTTCTAAACAATTTCCTTACTAGGAAGTCTGATTTCAATTCCAGGATTAAATGCAGAATATAGGCATACAGAAAACATCAGAACACAAACACGTAGTCTGAAGTTAAAGACTGAAGAGGTGTTGTTCAATTAATAATTCCGCAACTACAACTCAGATACATTAAGGAAATTACTTTCTTCTTGGATGAAAAAAAAACATAAATCCTTTGTAGTGAATCCAACAAATGTACAAGATTTGAATTCAGCGTTCTGTTTCAGCGACAGCATTTTGTACCTTATTACCGACAGAATACAAATGACGGAAACTTTGGAGTCGGAAGTTTTGTTACGGCATTTAGAGATTAATCTACCTGGCAGTACAAACCATGTAAAGTGTACGAATCAGAAGATCGCTCCGTTCTTTATGTCCAAATGAAATTACAGTCAGGTCGCAGTTAAGTCGCTAAAGCAAAGGGCTCGACTATGTGAACAGCTTAGTATCTAATAAACCCAGCAAAATAACCAATTTACATTCCATAAACGACCGCTTAAAAAAATCCACCTTCACCCTTACAGTTCAACATGAGCAGGAAATACTGAAAAATTTAAAAACTCTTTATTTTCAAAAAGAATATTTTTATTCCATATAAATCTCACAACAAATAACGATTATTTATAAAGTTCATACACCAAAAAATGCACTCTTTATGAAATTTAAGAAAGTTTTAAAATTCACATTAAAAATCACTTTGATTTGCTCCTACATGTTTCGGTCTGCGACCATCATCAGGGAGCCTTCCTTAGAGACTAGCTAAATTTATATTTAGGTTAAGTTTCGGTAAAAAAAACTACATTGTTATAAGTTATGCAGTGGTGTGGCAGCGTACTGCCATACCACCGCAAAACATATGACGTAATTTTTACCGAATTTTAACCTAAATATAACTTCAGCTAAGCTCTAGTGAAGGCTCCCTGATGATGGTCGTAGACCGAAACTTGTAGGAGCAAGTCAAAGTGATTTTTAATGTGAATTTTAAAACTTTATCAAGTTTAATAAAGAGGGCATTTGTTGGTGTATGAACTTTATAGACATCAATATGCACGGTACAACGATTAAAAAAATAACGATTATTATTTGCACAGAATTAACCGACTGGTTTTTATAATGGAGACAGAGTAGGTTTTCTGTGAAGTACGAACTCAAGACATACGAAAGCCGAAATTCACTCCTGCTGACGTCACAGAGGAATCCCCAATGTGCTATGACTGCAGTGGCCAGAACCTTCTGCTTATAAGCTCTGGCCATGAGCCACAAGGGGCTCGAGGCCAAGGCGAACACACTGACGCACTCTCAGGTGCAAAATTATGTCAAATTGGGACTTGAGCATGGGCTTAGCTTTCAAAAAGCAAAAATTCATATTCTTATAATTTCGAAGAATGCGTTGCATATTATATCTCTGAGCCCAATGTTTCCTCCCTGTTGGACCCGTTAGACAGAACTAGTTTTCCATCACGCCACCATACAGAGTTATTCTCTCAATGTACTCCTTGTATGGACTTATTCTTCGACCGTATATTTCATGTACACCAAGTCTATTATTGTTCTCTTTAATTTGAACTGTTATGGGTCCCTGGCCCCACAAATTAAGAATTTTACGTGGTATTTTCCTGCCAGATATATTTTACTCTTTATTCGCAGAAGTGGGTGGGGAGTGGTTAATGTTCCGAATCTGCTACATGGTTTTGAACATATCCTTCTATCTTTGTTAAGCCTCTTATGCCGCCTGAATCCTGATCTCTTATTACAATCCTGCATGCAAGCTGGTTCATTGTTCATGGCCTACATTGTTCCTCTAACGTCCTTGGCCCACGGATTAAGAGTTCCTTTATCAAACTTGGCCGACTGAGCGTTCCTTCCCACGTTTCACCTCACGACGGAATAAGATCCAACGTATGTAATGTTGATTTCATTTTTTTGTAATATTTAAAATGTCAGAATTGACAAAAACCAGCATGTGAATAATTCTAATATATGAAAATCAAAAGGATTTGATTGAACTTTTCATATACAAGGTGGTTCAAATATGACCGGGACTGATTTTTTTTTTTTTTTTGTAACCATAATTGACAAACACTTACTTGCACATGTCAGTCTTCAATGTACTCCCCTAACCCGAGCAGGAGGGAGGGTGGAGGTTGTGGCTTCACTCTCTCAAGGTTGCACAGCTGCTGCGCAGTGCGGCTTGTTTACACACAAATCAGTCCCGGTCATATTTGAACCACCTTGTAATATGAATGCCACTTACGAGGATTAGAGAGCGGTAACACGCTTGGTATTTATTCGGGGGAGACCTGGTTCGGACATCGGTTCGGACATGGCCTATAACGACTTAGGGCTTTATAACTTCCCTAATTAATGCCTGACATATTCCAGGATATCATCTCAATTTATCACGACGGTCTTGCTCCAGATCTTAAGTATGTATCAGAAACATATACGAAGATGTTTAGCAGAGGACGCAACTCATAATTCTGCGTAATAATGCGCGTAAGACGTTCCGGTACAAGTGCAAGTTAATGACGATCTCACTGCTGCTCTGAAGATGCAGTGCTATCTAACAGAAGGTGTTTTCCTTGTGTTTTGTGCAATACTAACCACAGCGCAAATATTCTTCATAAAACTTACGGGTATTTTGAAGATGTATAATTCAAGATATGTACCAAATTTATGAGCAAGCATTAAGCTTTTAAATTAATGTTTTGATGGGCAAGTAAAGCGAGAGTTACACTGCATCGATGCACGTAAGAAAAGTTTAAAAAAGGCCCAAATTTTTTGGGATGTTACCCCTTGTCTACGGGTAAAGATTTATCGCCTTCATCTTCCCAACCTCTTTTTACCCCGAAGATGAGCCTTTGCAACATCATAGACTAGCTACCAATCAACGCAACAGAATATCCAGAACGCCTGATATTTCAGCTACACCGCTGTGAAAACCTCAAATCTAACAAAAACTTTAATTACATAACGAAGTCTGTTGCGTGGCCTCCTCAACAAATTTAATGGGAACTCGTGAATAGTTTGGGAGATTAAGACTGGCGGAGAGGCACCCAGTAGACTGCACCATTCCATTACGGTTTGCTTTGGTTTTGTAGTCTCTGCGGCAAGAAAGAGTTAAGACGACTATATAACGTACTTTTACACAATAAAAGTGCTACAAATGTACCGAAACCACACCCATTGTGTAAGCCTACATGCGACAAGCCTGTATGATACACACGTGAAATAATCCTTTTTAAGAGATTCATATTCTCGAGATGTCCGAGATTTCATTGCAAAGTACTGGTGAACCCTTCCTAGGTCCTTCGAAAGCACGCAACTTGTCGCCTACGTCCAATCTAAGATTCGTACCGAAGCATCAAAAATTCCAGACGAATGTACATATAATTTTTCTTGCCGCATTTCCCAAACAGCACGACGTCGGCAGCAGCTTCGACACGTATACGGTTCCCACGATCCTTACAAGTTTTAAGCCATTTTTTTAATAGAGGCTTCTGTGGAACAGTGCACGGAGACACGTCATTCCGTATACAGCTGTGTCCGTCACCACTACGAGTCTCACTTTGCTTCCTTCTTTCGCTTCATCTCCCTGCATTCTTCCATTCACTTCTCTCATCGTTTTCATTCCATCCCCTTCACTCTTTCTGTCCACTTTCACTTTCACTTCTCCTTCTTTATTTATTTATTTCGCAGGTTGTTTGACGTTTCCACATCTTTCTGCCCCCATTTGACAATTACCTTATCTTTTTCTTCCATTTGTCTCTGTCCTTCCAGTCTTCTTCTATTAGTCCCTTTTCTCCAATCAGTCCTCTAATCCCCTCCTTCTTTCTTCTGTTTTATTACTATATAAAATCTTTCATGAACTCCGTACACTTTTCGTTCGTTCTTTCTTTCTTCCCGTCTCTTCTTTCTTTTTTAACTTACTTCGCCTTCATTTTCCTCCTCGCATTCTTCCTTCATTTTACTCCCCTTCTGTCCTTTTACATTTATCCCTTCATTCGTTATCGAAGTAGATCTACGTATATTTTTAAACAGGATTCTGTAGAGAGCTATTAAATCTACTAAGAATTTCGGCATAAACGCAAAGACTTTGAGGAACCATTTTCACTCAAATTACTTAATACGTCTACAGACATAAATGTAACACGTTCGGGTTTACATACATCTCTGTGACAGACGATCGATGTATGTCCACAACCGTTAGTAAGGAATAACCCTCATTTCATATCGCCCTGTGACGTGTACACCAATATAAGAAGACAGCGAGACACAACAATGTAAGCAGTTTCAACAATGTTCGTTTATTTAAGGTCCGACATGTTTTGACTGAGAGTCATCCTCAGGGATCATAAAGATGATGCGACAGACAGCGTCTTAAATAACGCGAAATAACGCGATCTGTCACGTCTGACACAGGTATTGTAACATGATCATGACTTCCACTAATTTAGTGAAATTCATTGACTAATATTTTCCTGTTTTATATGTAATACTTTACATTCAGTAACTTAGCATTACATTTTATCTATTTTATTTTTATTGCATATATCATCTTGTACTTAGTTTTAAGGCTTAAGGACAGAGTATCTTCCTACAAGCATTTTATACTCGCATATTCCCGGGGATGGCGATCAGCAATAAAAGTCACATCTTAAATAAATAAAGGTAGTTTAAATGGTGCACTTTGTTGGCCTCTATATGTTATTAATTGTTATTTTTGGCTCCTCAGAATAGAGTTTATACACATTTGCGCATCCTTGGACAGAAAGAACTCAGACAAACAGGCTACCTAGGAGATGTATGTAAAATGTGCTTGAAAACCCCTGCTTAAAGAGAAATGGGAGACGAACAAAATTCAAAAGGAGCCTGATAAGATTATCAGGATATCTCATGAGGGACACCCCAAAGACAAAGGAGACTGGACGTCAGTAGAAAAAATGAAATTACAGTGTGGAATACAGGCTAACATAATAGTCCTGTATGCAAAAATGTTTCTTCTTTCTTTCCTGCTGATGTGTTTCCTGTTTTGAACCTTCGAAGTGGTACTAAGGAATCACTACACAGTGCTTCTAGCAACCCATCTTTTAGAGCCAAGCCCAAGTACTGTTAACTACTATATAATTTTCGGAGAAAGCTCGAATCCCATCTAGATATATTTAGAAATCCGTAACAATATTCGCTTTCTCCTCAGTCGTGCTTGCACAAACTAGTATCAGCATTTTGAAAATCCGTGCAATTTCGGGGATCTATGGCGATATTTTTACGACTCAACGATAGCCGACAGAGCGTCGTGAGTCGTAATCTTATCGTATCGTTATGTCGTGAACATACTGTTATCGTGTCGTCTTCGGTATGCGAGGTACCATTTAAGACCAACGGTTTAGTCACTTCGTAAGCTAAATGAATCGCCACTTTATCGACATCGCAACAAAAGTTCAAAGAAGAAAAGAATGTTTTACACACTATGAGTAGCCTATTTACTGTTAAGAACAGATAAATATTTACACTGGATTGGTAGATAAAAAATATGCAAAATATCGGAAACTAAAAACGTAAGATTTAGAATTACATAAATATAGGCATACTGCTGCTGATCGCATATAGGCTTATAACTTACCCTTTCTAATTCGACGTTTTATACACGTTTCTCGTAGAACTTTATAAGGTTTCAGTTGTGGAAATTGTAATGTTATAATTTGACAGTGTCAAGGTCACGAAATACATATCGGACGAAGAACAGGTGCTTATGGAAGAGGAAAATAAAGTTTAAATACAGCAACTCTTCCACTTTGCTGAAGTTGCAGTGGTAATGGAGTGCTTTGTAATTGAAATTACAGCTGTACAAAATACGTCATTTGTGTGGGAACTGTTGTAGACAAAAAAGTCCTTCATTCTTTCTTTTATCCGCTTTTCGTCACTTCGCTTTTCTTGAAAGTTTTCTCGTACGGTATATTTCGAGGTGAAAGCAACCGTCACGGAATTGCACCGCTGTAGTACAGTAATTATGAAATAGGTGCGACTTTACATGTATAAATTAGTGAGAGTTAACTTGCATATTTGATTACGTGTAGCATCCGACTAACAAGAGGGTTATTCTTAACTGTGACATGCATTTCATTCGACAGCACACGAGGACAGTGCTTTAATTAATGTAACTAATTCACTCATGTCACAACATTAGGAAATATTTAGTGTAATACACATTATGATTCTGCACCTGTCCGGAAACACGTCCGAGTTTATATCGAGTTACTAAATCTCCTAGGGGTACAGTGTGTTACTGGCTAGTTACTTTTGTTAATTCACAGGAGTAAGAATCAATCACGGTTTGTAAACTTAAGCCCATTAAACACTGAATGATCGAGATATTGTAAAATAAAGAAATTAATACTGAAATTTTTCAGCTCGTACTGTCAAAATATTAGTATATTAAACCTAACATTTATTGACATAAGCACGCTTTTTATAAAACTTTACGTACATCAGATTACAATGTAATAATCCCAAGTAACTGACGAAAGTAACGTATTAAATGAAAATAGGACATTTATTTGCGGACCAAGTATCACGTAACATTTTCTAAAAAATTAAAAGTAATAACTGAATGGACATAAATACATATTGGTATATGCTTCTTGACATAGATTTAATTAATAACTAACGATGTTCTCTCGGGAAGGATCAATAATTCACGTTGCAGCAAGAATACTCGTACAAACTGAATAATGTTGTTTTCACACCACAATTCCTATTCTTTTATTTAAGACAGAAAATGAACAGTAACCAACCCACCTATTATGAGCATGTAATATGCCACCAGAACAACAATTCTGATTTCGAGAACAGAAGTAAGAAATATAAAAACTTGTATTAAGGATGGATCTCGAGGATCGGGCCGGTGTTCTGAGACACATAAAATAATGTTGTGGAGAAATGTTTTAGTAATTTCGATAAACGACTTACCGAACTGGAAATGCAGAACAGCTTTATCGATAGAAATAAAAAAACAAGCCCATAATTTAACACGTTCCGTGCCAAGCCGACACGAAATTCAGAAAGATTTTAAACAGGTACTTGTGAAAACTCACAAGAATTGAATGCAAGTGTCACTAATTTAAGCATATAAAACGGAAAATATGATATTCTTGGGACGGCAATAACAAAAGGCTTTTACTAAAGGTAACTGTAGTTACTGCTGGCCCCTTTGGCCGTGAGGACTAATGGGTAGGTCTGAAGGTGCATGATTGTTGCAATAGCGAATTCGAATTTCGCTGAAGGTATTAATGTTGGTCCCCAGTGTGTGTGTGTGTTTGTGTGTGTGCGCGCCCGCGCGCGCGTGTATGCATGTGTGTGTGTTTTGTGTATGAAGCGCAGCAGCCTCTGTGATGGGCTAATCACAGGTTCAGAAGAGTAATACCGGTTGCTTGTCTGTGTGTGATCTAGAAACCTCAACAATGAGGCGACATGCGTCCGATTTGGGCTGTTGCGTCACACAGAAAGGACTCTAGGCTGTCACCGAATATCTTCAATATAATTCATCAATAGTCAATGACTGGTTACTGTGCAAGACGTCAACGGACGAACATTATACAATATACGCGTCAAAAATGTTCGCGAGATTCAGAAGAACAAAGCAAAAGAGCCGAAAAACTGTGAAGTTTTAGGTTACCATCCGGGATACTGTATTTTGTGTTCCTGCACAACAAGGCCGAATTACTTCCAACTTTACTCTATAAATGACATTTTATGTAAAAATCCCAACCAAGCAAATATTCCAAAACAGTCAGAGTTTAAATATGTTACCTGACATCTACTGAGACTCTTTATTTAACTACTGAATTTCGTTTTTAATTAGGAGCCTCTGATACGACTGATTGTATTGCTGTACAGTAAGCCACGTTTCCTGTGTTAGTCTTTGTTAATTTGGTAGTTTTATATTCTAGAACTTTCGAAATTCTTACTTTGAAAACATTTGTACTAGATGAGCAATAGAACTGAGTGAATGCAGAACAACAAATACTAAAAAAAAAAACTTCTTTGCTTTATAAAATATATATCTGATATCACACGTGAAACTCGCAAATACATGACACAATATATTCTCGTGTTTCGTTGTAATTCATTCCTACTCTAAGAGTTCTGAGCAAACGTTTCACCGCCATAAGTATTACCTATATGACACAATGATGTCCGAAAAGTTTGAATCATAGTCGTTCACGGTTTTAATACCTAAACAAACCAAACTTTCAACCACAGAAATCGTGAAAGATCTATTTTGTCTCTCCGAATTAGTTCCAAGAAATATTCCGCCGATAAGGCATTTGTGAATTTCACACTTAAGGGAAGATATAGTCTTTTGAATTCTTATATAAATTCAATGAATACTGACTTGCTGAAATTCAAAACCTTTAGATCTAGTTAATATATGTGTAATTAAGCACAAGAATTCAGAACACACTAGGGCTATAACTGACCATGATACTGAAGCTCCTAATTTATCACAATCGTGAAGGCAGTAGACATATTTGTTTCTGTTGACAGCCAGCATACAGCGATCTGATTTATATATGTTATTGAAAGTTCATAAACACAACAATCAGAACTGTTGTATTGCCCTTATAATAAACATTTACCCAAACAAAAGTCTGTAAGAGGCAAGCACTAATAACAAATGTAAAGAGAAAGTAATGAAAATGAGTATCTTAAACACAAACGAATTTGACGTAAGCCCCAGACAGACGATACAATAACCTTACGTTTCATATGAGCAAATGATGTTAGATTCATAAAACTAAAATAATATAAAGGATGGCTTTTAGACACTGTGCGTAATGCATATCTCAGTTGGTGTACTTGCGAGGATATGGTGCGATAAAACTCATGAACTATAGACACAGAAAGAGAAACACAGACAGAGAGAGCCAGGGAGAGTGAGAGTGAGAGAGTGAGAGAGATAAGAGGGTCAGAGCACGTACCCTGGCTGGGGCGAGGTCGGCACTCACCCTGTATCCTCCCAGGTTGTTGACGACACACGTGAACATGGCGTCCCGACCTTGCGCTATCGTCACGTTCTCCAGAGGATAAAGGAAGTCGGGCTCGAACCCGAGCGCTGCGGAAAACAAACATAAATTTTGAATCATTTAATTTGCGGACGTTTGTACGTAGTCTCATGTTAAAAATAATGACTGGAAATAGAACACAACATCGGTTCCCGCTCTCGGGATAAAAATACGGTTAAAACCTACTAAGTTGGGCCCGATTAAAAGAAGCTATTTTGAAGTTCTTGGTAACCCATGTTACTTAAACTGGCACCATATATAAGGACAATATTTGCTAAAATAAACAGAAAATAATAAAATATCTTAGCCTAAAACCTGTCATTTTTTTTAATTTCGTCGTTCAAAAAAAATTGGCGTGAATTTAGTTTTAAATTTGGTAAATGATGTAAATGATGGAGGAAGAATTCGGGTCCAGCTGCCTCGGGCGTCTGATTAAAACGACGCAATGTCAGAACAGCATAGCTCTAGATCAAATTCTGTAATTATAAATCTTATTGTAGCACCGTGCATTTTCATAGAATCACTTCAACTTATCAACCAACGAATGCACATATAATTTCACATAAAACACTTTTAAACACTTTAAAACACTCCGAAATGTTTCGATCTTGTCAGATCACCATCAGGGAGCTTTGTTCTTTGC
>Ga0123355_10008819_pt1 | contig 15257 bp, 9 predicted proteins | sample TergutEmb28metaG_3_FD_89872 | JGI IMG/M metagenome (GOLD analysis project Ga0123355, IMG submission 89872) | Embiratermes neotenicus P1 segment gut microbial communities from Petit-Saut dam, French Guiana - Emb289 P1 | ecosystem: Host-associated > Arthropoda: Insects > Digestive system > Gut ... | reverse complement strand
TTAGTGAATTTATAGACTCAATAGATTTCGAACTGTTAATACAAAATGAAAAATAGATAAATCAAAGCAAGCACAGCATGTAGTATTACACCATGTAATGGAGCATGCTTAAAACTAATAAAAAAAAAAATACATACACACATACATATATACATACACACATATACATACATACATACACACATACACATACACTAATCTATGCTTATGATTTAAACAACACATGACGTCCCCATCTTTCACGTATTCCATTCTGCACAACCTAAGCACATGACATTCCAATTTTACTTCCACTCGCCTTCCTTAGCAACAAACACAGATCCATAAATGACAAGATATTAGTCGGCCGATTCACGGCACTAAAACGCATGGCTCATTCAGTGTACAGGTAGACGATTTGTAGGGATCCCTACCACAGAACGTAAAGTTTAGGTTAGTACAACTCGCAGTCACAGATCTAGTCTCGCAGTAGAGTTGGTGTCAGGCAGAAGAATGAAGTGTTATATCAGTTTGAGGATAACGATATAGTACATGTAATGCACATAAAAGTAAATAAATGCTGGTTTTAATTTTCTATTCAACTTATTGTGGACAGGTGAAGGCCGATGTTCCAAATTAGATCTAGGAACAAGACTACAGTGCGCAGTTAGGAGGGCTTGAAAGCGAACGGTAGTCATCGCCTCCGCTTTATGCTCAGGATTAATATATTGAGTGAAATCGTACTATAAAAACATATACATATATATGTATGCATAATTATACATACATGTGTGTACACACACACACACACACACACACAGGAGGTTTGGTTGGGATCGGTCCGTAATGAAGGGAACGGTAATTAGAGAAGAAAATATCTTATGTGTGTGTGTGTGTGTATATATATACACACACACGCACAAGATATTTTCTTCTCTAATTACATATATATATATAAACAGGCAACGAAGGCCCAGAGGAGGAGTAGAGATATAGCTCTATTCTTTCTTTAACCTCCGAGCTAGATGGGGATGGGTGGTCAACCCCACGCCCTGGCCGCTTTACCCCCGGGAAAGAGACCCTGTACCCATTGTATGAGGCTAGGTGGGCCCCAGGGCCGGTCTGGAAGGGCGCGGAAAATCTTGCCCCCACTGGGATTCGATCCCTGGACCTTCCATCCCGTAGCAAGTCCCTACTACATTCATCATTTATTTTAGAGGAATTACTGTATTTCCTATTATTGATGTGCTGGACTTGTACAATTACAATTAATACCACAAGACATGGACCAATCGCAACCAAACCATAGTGTTTGTAGGGCATGCGGGGCAAAATGTGGGCTAGAAGGTTTCATGAAAATCCCTTGAACCTAAGCCAAGATGCAGATGACAAGGTATTTTCTTGAAGCAAAGTGCACAAATTTATTTTTGGAACAAAACTCTACAAGTTTTGGACGAAGGAAATGTCCGAAACATGTAGAGTTTTATTCCAAAAAATAAATTTGAGAAATTAGTGCATCTGGTTGGTTTTATTACATGAACATTTCTTTTATTAATAGTTTTTCTGATACTAGATACTGAAACTGAAAGACAAAGCACTAGATCACATTCTGTGGAGAACTCTCCTTGGAACAGGATATGGACCTGTCACAATATAGACTATGGAATGAATGAGTTTTTCTGAACTCCATTAAGGTTTCACTGCACGTAGCCAGCTGATGTGCTACAATCTGTGTTTCTTTTTGCTGTGTCCTGAAGTAATATTTGAGAAAAATAAACTGTCCTGAAACCCTTCCAAAGTGAGTATGATATACTGTTGTGACGTCCCTCTGTGATTCATTCTGCTTTCTTTCTGTTTCAAGCTGCTTGTAATCAAATTCAACTGTCACTTTCCTGTGAGGTTCAAAATGGCTTTCTTTCTCTATCAGTAGATTGACATATTTGTTGCACTGCTGTTATTTGTACAGAATATTCAAGCACAGCGTTTGAACGTATTCTGGTGGTAGTTCTGTTATTGTAGTCTAATCATTACACTGAAGACATAAGGTGCCTACACAACTTGGTGAAAGGTAAGTGAATACATTAAGACACAAACACAGAAGTAGCCACTTTGATTTGTCCAGCAATCAAATCAATGCTGTTAGTTTTTTTAATAACTTCACACGTGCAAAGCTTCCCTTTCTAACAAAATTACTACAGTATTATTATAGTTTCACAACCAAAACTTTTATAGAGCATGTACAAGAGTAAGACAGGTGCAGCATAAGTTGCACATAATCACGCACAACTTACTGCACTTGATTCATGATATAATATGGGGAAAAGCTCTTATCAGAACTTAGTATAACAACTGTCTCAAAAATATTTTAAAAAATATTTGATATGTTATTAAATATGGCTAGCTGCTTTAAAAATTATAAAATGAGGCAGCAAGAGGAGCTGCATCACTGGCACCACAGAACACATACATAAAAGGCTATATGACAGGATAACCCTGTGACAACAGCCATTAATATCTCAGCCTTCTGCATGTTACACCACGTACAGTCTGAAGGTTTTCGCTTCTTAAATTGAAGTCATTATGTTCCAGTCAACCAATAAGTATCAAATGCACTAGGAATAAAAAATATAGCTCAAAATCACACATTAGTAAAACATTTCGTTCATTTACAAAGGAACTACCATATTCAGACAGTATAATGGCATAAAGATCCATCTTGAACACCTCCAAAATATTCACTTCAACTTGCTCTTTAGACCCCCATACCTCTGCAATGTACCACTCAATACGAGGTGCAAATATATCAAACCCACACTATGTAATACACACTCTTGTCTAAAACAACAACCAAGCCTGCTAACATTAATCAGTATGTTACAAAAAACACAAATACAATATCTCTGTACAAGGATTTTTTCCCTATATATTAACACTTTCATTACACATGAACCTGATTCTGAAACTAATGCAGTCAAAGCAAGGAAGGTCTCCCTGCATACATGTATATGCTACTGTTATGCTGTACAGCTTCTTACCAAGCAAGATGAGGTTCAAACAGTAGTGATTCTGAAGTCAAAAGTGTTCTAGGGTGTGCCATGTCATTAGATGAGTAGTACCCAACATTTCAGATAGTCATAGTACCTTCAAAATGTCAGGAACCACTCACCCAATGACACTGCATCACTTTCCAGAGTACTTGTGACTTCAAATTATTAATAATTTTAACATGCGATTAACACTTAGCTATATATGAATACTGTGGCCACCAGCCTGGTCCTGTCAGCAAAGGCAGAGTGAGGGAAAAAGGGTGTCACATTGCATGCCATGACTGCGCTTCCATGTTTCGTAGGGATTTCCCTTTCATAATTGTGCAACTGCAGGCATGTCTCACAACAGTAATTGTCAGTTTCTGTTATGTCTTTTAGATACAAACAGCAGGTTTGTTGTTGCACGATGGTCTCACATAAGTACAGATGCCACATACACATAAGTCTTCGAAGTAACATGTACAAAAATATGGTCTATAGACCATATTTTTGGTTGGATTGTTATAACAATCCAACCTGGCTACAAACATGAAGAGACAGAAACTCTCTATGATTGAAATAACCAATTTCTCATAAAACAGGATTCTTTCTTCATTTTCTGCTCACCAGTATAGAGTTTATGACAGTCAGTGCTGAAGCACTACCATAGTGAAGTGTTCACTAACCAAATAACTCAGAACTAATGAACTTCATGGGAGGGGGACCTTTGTGAGAAGCTGTGTGTCTGCAGCTAGTGACAAAATTCCCTGCAGTTTATGGCAACTGAAGCTCTGTATCATGTTCACAATGATCCACCATTTGTACCACCTTGGACAAGATGAATCCAGTCCATACCTTCCCAGTCAATTTCCTTAAGATTTAATGTAGTATCCTCCCAACTACACCCAGGTCTTCTACATGGTCTCTTTCATTCATGTGTCCCCCACAAAAACCATGTATGCATTTCTTTTTTTCAATATGTGCCGCATGTTCCACCCATCTCAACCTCATTTATTAGATCACCTGAATAATATCTGGTGAGGGCTACAAATCACAAAGCTTCTAATTATTATGCAATATTCTCCAGCCTACTGTTACTCTATACTTCTTGTGTCCAAACACCTCTCTCAGCACCGCATTCTCAAACACCCAACACCTATGTTATTCCCTCAATTTGAGAGAGAACTTTAGCATACACTGTCCTGAAATGGGTAACTTACTGGTGCATGGCTCTGCATTTACAGTGGTGGCTAAGAAAGAGTTTCACATATTAAGAACTACTGTTGACGAGAAATCATCATGTTGACAATGCTGCCAGTCTGCTTCAAAATGCCAACTGCTTGGTCATGCTCTACCTTTGTGAAGTCTGTCCCATCCACTTCCAAGATTTTGTCTCCTGGCTGCAGGCAGCCACAGGCAGGTCCGTTTGGATGCACTTTTGTGACATATATACCCTCCTACAACATGGATGCCAAAACTTAGTTTCACAAGTTTTAATTCATTTCATACAATCTAAAAATATTTAAACAATAAGTTACTGTACCCTAAATGAAGATACTCTAGGGATGGTTGTATGTTGTGATGGGATGGTTCAAATAAAAGATTTGTCATGAAAGAGAAACACAACTCATAACTTCCATTATGACTATCTTACATAGCAGTCACTAATATGAGGCTCATGGGGGAGACAGTGGGACACATAACATGCTGCAGATGGATTCCCAGTTTTGCAGTGGATTTTCCTTCCAAAAATATGCTCCTGGGATCATGTTTTTACGACGATGACGATGGCGGCAACTGCGACTGTTGCTGCTGCTGCTACTACTCTTTCTTTTCTCTTTTAGCCTGTTCTGACACTGTTCATAATGGACGTTAGGTCCATTCACAATCGAAGAGTGCATTATTATGAGTGTTCACAACAAAGAACAAAACAATGCTCATGAGACACTGTTTGATGGTAAATGGACTAATGTCCAGCATGAACAATGTCAGAACATGCCAAAAGATGACAGAAGTCATCTGTAGTAGCACAAATGAGAAAATAAGACCCTCCAAAATACTGCGAACTGTAGCCATAGCATGTCACAGGACACCCTTGTTCCCACTGCTGCCAGATATGTTGCCCAACCCTCCTTTTAATCAGAAGCTGCATATGTACCACCATCACAATGAATATCATGTGTTGTGTTTTTCACTGTTGATGCATCCTTTATTACTGAAAATATTATCATAATTTATGGCCATCCTTGTACATTTGCAAGAAAGAGCAGAGGAGAACCAAAGAGAGAGCATCTTCAGATTAAAATGTTATGTGTGTCACCCACTAAAGAAATGAAAGTATTTTAGAAAAGTTCAGAACTGAATCTTTAGAAGAAAAACTCCGTGCACACTGAAATTACAGATGTCAACCACACAGAAGACTGTATATCTCAGAAACAAATCTTGGCATATCATCCAGAGGATGTGAATGGTGATGCTGACAGAGGCTAGCATTAAGTCTGATAACACTGGCTGTAGTTACAGTAAAATATTCAGCATGTGCTAGGAGGTTGTAATTACAATGTCAAATTCTATGTATCACATACACACATTTGCAGGTAATTTTTAATGAATTCTTTTGGAAGACTTTATGGCAAAATATGTTTCCCCCATCAAAATTCACCACCAATTGATAAGGGTGTATGGTGATGGCATATTGAGAGTGCAGCATGCCAGAAGATGGGGCCACCAGTCCCACAATGGTAATACATCTGCAACAATGACTAGAAAAAAATCTGGCTTATAAATGAGAGTTCAAATTATACATGCTTGTCCAGGGTGCACAAATTTACAAAAAATCTATTAGCCACCTCCAAATTCTAGGTGCCAGAAGGGTACGAGAAGCAAGTTTCATTCTGTGGACCAACAGTTCAGCAGTGACGTGTGGACATCACTGTTACCTGGTGCTGTCTGCTGGATACATGTCAATTGGTACACACACTTTTGTATGGGATGGAGAAAACTACAATATTTATGCTGAAAATATATGCCACTGTAGAAAATTTGACTGCCTGGAATTTGTACACCCCTCTGCTTATTAATGAATTAATCAAGTAACTTACATTATCTCGTTTCTCTAGTGGAGATGTTGACCACAGACCACCAGTAATACTGAATCCAAGGCCAGGATTCTTTCTAATTACTACAGGAAACTATAACAAAAGAAGAAAATATGATATTTAAGTGCTCTAAGTAACAATAAAGTCACATCTAGCATATGTCAAGTATTTTAAGAACTACTGTACACTCACAACCTTCTGGTGTACAGATATATCTCAAGGGGGCTCTCATCCCCTCTATTGAATGAACAAGGTTATAGCTTTCGCAGCAGGTGGGGAAAGGAGAAAGGCAAATTGGAGTAAAATTAGGAGAGAGAAAATGGAGTGAGATATGGTTAATGGATGCATGACCTTTCATAAGGTGGCTGATGGTGTTCCATGGGCAGTGTACAACCAAAGTACTTGGAAATAAACATGCCCCAGTGCCACTACATCCACCACAGACCCCACATGGACTGACTCGACACTGAACCCTGGCCTCCACAGTAAGAAACCAGCTAACTGATCATGTGAGCCATGACACAAGTGTCAATTTCACTTACACGTGATCAACTTATCTGACCAACTGTGACAGCCAGAGAGAGCACCTGAGGTACACCATGAGCTGAATTGCTTTTTCCCATCGGAGTAATGTTAAAAAGTAATCTATCATGTATCATTTAACATATTTTTAAGAAGGCAGTGACTTTATGGCTGTAAAGTTGCACTAAATTATTATGTACCAAGTTTTTCATCATGTCATAACCTGATGTATAAATCAATAAATTTTTATTTCTTTGTCATTACTGTAAGTGTAAACAAGATACAGGACATGTTATTAATGTTTCAGAGTGAGACAAGAGAGAAACTGATGCTTGTAGGCACATAAGTTTTGAGTTATGCAATTTAACCTTATGCAAACTGATTTTTGGAGCAGGACTATTGCAAAAATCACGGACATAAGCATTTGAATGAAAGTAAACATAAGTTATTTTCAGAATAAGAATTGTGTTATGTTGGGTATTAACAACAGTAAGTTTACTTATGTTTATAGGAAGTTAACTTAGCTCTAGATTACGTGCAATTCTGCACTTACAACAGTTGCATTCTTGTGAGGTCCAAACATCCAGGACTTCATGTGTTTCCCTGGGGACTCCACACTCGTTCTTTGGCTGCCATCTGACGACAGTCGTGATGCTGAACCCAATGGTGATGTTGGAGTGGATGTAAGAGTGGGAATTTTAGATACAAGTGGATTGTGTTCATTTGAAGTTGATTTAGGAGTTCCATGCAGAGCGCTTCCTTCCAAATTTGAGAAGCCACTCACAGGGTTCAGACGTAATGAAGAAGGTGATACTGCAGTGGGTATTTTAGATGAGATATTGAGGTTGTGGTCTGTGGTTGAGAAACTAGGCTTGTTAATATAATTATAGGCTGCTTCTTTATCATTGGGTGATGTTGGGAAATCTAAAGAGGTGTTTAACAATGGTGCAATGGAACCGGGTCGGCTGCTGCTCGAGGACTGAGAGCTAAGGGAAGTCCTCTTTGAAGACTGGAGACTGCCAGAAGAACTTAAATAAAATCCAGGCTGGAGAATTCTGGTTCCAGATGGAGATTCCGACAGAGAATCAGCATTGGAGACAGATGATCGGTTACTGCTTAAAATGGAGCTGCTAAACACATCAGACTTTTCATGCTTGAATGAAGTTGAAGTTGGAGACTTAGCATCAGGGAAAAGCATCTTCTCAGAAAATGCAGTTAGGCTGCTATTCTGAAGCGATTTATTGTCTCCCTTTCCCAGGCCAGGTGAAACAGGTGAAAAGAGGGCTGGGATTTTTGTTCCTGTTTTCGATGCAGACGGTGGTGATTTTGATGCCACAGCCTTTGATAACAAAGGAGTAAGTGAATCTGGAGAGTTGCATCCAGGCCACTGAGGTGTAGGTGCACAGACAGAATCACCTACAGTGGGTTTGTTTTGTGTAAAGGCAGAAGGTGTATTCAGATCATCAACCACATGGCCAGATGATTTTAAACCTACGGGTTCTCCAAGTCTCACAGGAATTCGACATTTTGGACTCAACGGAGCATTCCGCATATTGTGTACTTGTGAGACCTCAGCAGTGGGGTTAGAGTTGTCTTTCCTTGTGTCACTTGACCTTCTCTCAGTTTCTCCAACACTGCTCTCTGCAGTGACAGCGTCTGCAACACTGTCAACAACAGAAGTAGTGCTGGTGGTGATGTTACTAGCATTACTGACAGCAATAGGACTGGTTACTATGATAGTACTGTTTACTGTCTTCGAGGTGCAGATAGAGGTAATGGTGGGTATGGGTGGCATGGTGGTCAATTTGGTATCGATAAATGCTGCCAGAACAGTTTCCTTCCTCTCAATTTCATGACTGCATTCCTCCAATGACGATACTCTGCTTTTGTGTACTTCACACTGATCAACTACAGCATCAGGAATTGCAATGTCTGTCACACTTCCCATTCCAGTTTCTTTTCCAGAAGGTTTCTCTTCAGTTGGTACAGATACATCAACATATTCTTCAGATTTTTCATGATGCCCCATGTGACCAACTATTTTTACAGCATCAGCTTCCTTTATAACAGACTCTTCTTCAGGATAATCAGTATGGCCACCTTCAGAAATCCGTCCTGAGCTTTCCCTTTCTTCAGTTCCTTCAGCGACAGACTCGGCCTTTACTACAGGCACTGGTGCAATACTGAAAGGTTCTGGGAGAAAGAAGTGAAATCATATGTTTAGTGCTCTGACACAGCCAGAATATAGGCTGTATTCACAACATAAATCTTGGAATTCTTTAAGAGACAGAACTGAATAAAATCTCAGGCTGATGGTAATATCAGGTGGCCCAAATCAATCCATTTTTCAGACGTGACTGTCTCCAGTATCAGGGCTCCAATATGACTCAGCAACCTCTGACAATGGAGATGGCATCAGCCTCTGAAATTTCAGGTCATCTGAACCACCTGATGTGGCTGCCAGCTACGTGGAAGCAAAATACAAAATTGGGTCCAAAAATGAATCTAACTTCTACATTTTCTTCATGAGAAGTTTTCCCCTTTTAGAAGTTCTTTCTCATTGGTCCATTGAAAAACTTCTTATACGGGAAGCACTGTGTAACTTACATAAATGGCAGCTCAGTAATATTTCCAGCACAACATTTCTGTATCTTCTACCTACCTTTATGATCGGTGATTTTCCGTTCAGGAAACATGGGCGAATCTGCAGGAGCAACTGGAGACACGGTAACCACAGGACTGACAGTCATGTTTTGAAAATACGCTGCCTGTTTGGAATATGCAGCCGCTATGTGATAGGGTGGTGGCTGTTGCTGCTCGGTGTTAACACTGGGTCTGGGGGAATCAATCGCAGTTCTTTGCAACACCAAGGGTGATTTCTGACTAGTGGAAGGATTCTCCAGAGACATGGGAATGATCGGAACTTCTTCCCTTTGGCTGAAAAATTTCTGACGTTCTTCGGCCATATTTGTTACCTGCCGGACACACTTTGCTTCACGTATGATCGGTCCACTACCTGATGCAAACACAGGTGAAGTCTCACTAGTGCAAGAAGTATCAGCATTTTCATATCTGCTCACAAATGCTGAATTATCTACACTTTGCCCTGTAGCATCTTCATTGCCTTTTTCCTGAAAAGTATAAACAACATACTATAAATGTGAAAAGTTCAATCAGTTACATATGATGGGAAATGCGACAGGACTTTGTGTGTAAGGGTTCTCTTTGCAGGAACACACCTGCACACCCCCAACCAGTATGCCCACCTCTCCAGCTACTGATGTTACCACTACACCTATAAATTGCCATGCTTTCCCGTGTTGACTGTTCTTCTTTGACTGCTTAAAACTTGAAGATAAAGGTACCACAATGCTGAGAAGTGTTGTGAACCACTCACCAATAACACAGCATCACATCCCAGAAGACTTAAATTCTCAGACTGTTTTGTAGTTTCATTTATTAAAAACTGGCCTGCGGAGTCTACACACTGGCACAAGGTATTTTTGAAAGTGTGGTAATACAGACCTGTCCAGGTTCGTCAGGATTAACAAGAGGCACGATGCTGGGTTTTGTAACTTTTGCCTCTTTAATAAGAACACCTTTTGGACCTGAGGACACGATCTCCCCCAGCAATGCCACATCAACATCACTCTGAAACAAACAGAAACTTGCTGTACTGTGCAGTGATCAGCAGGTATATTTACTGAACACAACAACAGGTAGATTATATGCATTTTCCTATTTCCCTGTCACGCAAATGTAACGTACAATGAACGACAACAGAATCAAATTGTTGGTACAAGCCCTAACTGACTGACAAACAGACTCACTAATTAACTAACTAATGAACTAACCCATGTTCCTGAGAAGCTAACAGGACCTTGGCTAGTCAAAAAGTTCCCCACACATCACAGAACCCAAAGGTTCACTACCACATTCATAACTGCCTGCCACCTGTCCCTATCCTAAGCCAGATCAATCCACTCCACGCCTCCCAAAACCACTTCTTAAATATCCTTAAGCCATTGCACAGGTACAATCAATTTGTAAGATTTGAGGTTCTCGCATCAGTACTGCTGAAGATTCAAGTCTTCTGGTTTTGTTACTCCATGTCACTGTGTGAGTGGTTCCCCCAACATTCTCAAGCAATGTGGTGCCTCCAACTTCATGGTTATGCAGTGCAAGAAGACTTCTGTCACTACAATCCTTCAAACCATCTGGAATTACTCGCCTCCAGTGACACAGCATCACATGTAAGAAGACCTGAATCTTCTCACTGTCACTTCACTTTTAATAAACTGTTAACTTACATTTCTGTTGACTCATTCCCACAGTAAGCTCTACATTCTGAACAATGAACCTGTTAACCCACAACTGAAAGAAAGTCAGGTGTGTTGTACAGGAAAGCCCTACACAATGGCCTATTGGTGAAGTAAATACAGCAAATTTTAAGCTCGTGGTTCTGTGCATCGTAATTCAATGTGAATAAAAATCCAACACATGCAACAGTATGCAGATATTTATTTACTGCAAAACTACTCTACATGTTTCAGGTGTCACAGCACCCATCATCAGGAGTATTAAAAACTGTACCCGCAGCCTCCCGTAAAGGCCATACTGTAAAATGCAAGGATTAACTACTGTCTGTTCATTCTAGTTAATCCTTGCATTTTACAGTATGACCTGTACCGGAAGCTGCGGTTACAGTTTTTAATACTCCTGATAATGGGTGCTGTGACACCCAAAACATGTAGAGTAGCTTTGCAGTAAATAAATATCTGCATACTGTTGCATCTGTTGAATTTTTATTCACAATAAATACAGTAAGTGTGACCTGCAGCTGATGGATGATAAATGGTGTTGAGGAAGTTTTCGTATAACACACCTACACCAGTGTACACATACAATAAATACGTGACAATGTGAAACACAGACTCTGTCTTATTAGTGAAATATGAGTCTTAGAAGTGCGTGTAGTGTGGAAAAGGACATCTCTTTATAGCTTCTGTAATGGTGATAGACACAAACCTCTCTTGAAGCTTTTCTGGTGTGCTGCTGCTGAAAGGATCTGGCATGTTTTGCCATTGCCCGAAGCTCCTTGGGATATGGTGTAGGAGCACGTACAAGGTGTCCAGTCACCTCTGACTCCGCATCTGCCGCAAAGTGGATATGTGGACGCTCCAAACGCTTCGGACTGCATCTTATGTCTGATTTCTCTTCACTCCAATTTCCTGTGAGCCAGTACACAATACCGATGAAAGTGTTCTTTCAAAGAATGATGTGCGTACAGAAGTAGTATTTTTCAAATACCTGTAAAGGCTGCCCAGCAACCGTGTCACAGCCCACATGACCTGAAATGTCATCTCTAAAGGTTACCTGATGCTTCAAGTCTGATGTTTCTGTTCACAGTACATACACTTCCCAATTCCCCCTTTTTAAAAATGCTGGCACATACCTGCAGATGGTCTACTACATGCGTCAGACTTGACAATCTTATACGACACCTCCACATTTAAGACTACTTATCATGCACTGTATCACATTCACTTTGGTTTACCAGTCCCAGTATTTTATGCACTGCAACTGAACTTGGGATCCACATTATTAAATAATTAGAGTACAGTTACACTACATACTGTATCAATGTATATTTTCTTGTTTTTAAGCTTTCACCGTGTTCTGAATGTAATTTGTTCCTTTTTGGGTAATTCCCCGGCATCTGAGTTCTAATTACCGACAGTGAGTTCCGAAACGTCGGCAATTAGAACTCAGACGCCGGGGAATTACCCAAAAAGGAACAAATTACAATGTATATTTTATCTGTAATTCCAAATACAGGGAGTTCTAATTCACCACACTAAACCAACAACATGCATAGACTTGTTCTTTAGATATATAGATATATATATCACAATACCACACAGTATCCATATTCATACACGTTTTGGTCTGCAAGGGACGATCATCCAGGAATGAAACCAAAGTAATACAGCATAAAACGAAATGGGTCACTTCTGTACACAGTGGACATGGTGTAAAAGAGTCAAATGGTTAAAATGTAGACATTTCTTTGTAGAGTAGCTTGTATAAATGTGATGACAGTACCTTGGGAGCAGCCTTACTTATTGTGCTGACTTTCGTTAAGTATGTGGGCTGCTTCCAAGATACTGTCTATCAAGATCCATCACATTTATACAACTCTACAAAGTAATGCCTACATTCTGACCACTGGACTCTTTTACACCACATCAGCTATGTACAATAGTGACTAATTTGATTTTATACTGTATTACTTTGGTTTGATTCACTGATGGTGGTCCCTTGCAGACCAAAGCATGTAGGAATACTCAGTGTGATATTGTGATTATAAATATCTTAGGAACAAGTTTTTACATTTTGTGGGTATAGTGTACAGCAGCTGATATTGTCTGCTTCAAAGCATATAGTCTGACATTACTGCAGGATGTGTGGGACTGAATACTGCAGAATCTACAAGTGGGTTTCCCATTCAAATGGACACGACATATGTGCAAAACCTGGGTAGCTCCAATTAATATTGTGTGTGATTTCCCTGAGGATGATCGTGTAAGGCTGCCATGTTGAAGAATCATACAATACAGTCAACCCCCTGATAAACTGCCAACCTTACTTAGCACCCACAAAAGTATGTGAACATAAATTCCTTTTTACAAAGTATTTCAAATTATGGCCACCTTTTATATACTGTCACAATCAGTATATGGTCACAAATTGCACTGTACAAACAGTGGTGCTATATCAGGGACTGACTATACAGTTGTAAATCACAACTTTTGTGTATTTTGTTGGTTGCACTGTCGCGCATCCAATAAGAATTTGACGTTTAGGTGACCGTGCATCATGATACATTATTATAAGAAGCTCATTCACTACTTATAATTTTGCATTCAGGTTCATGTTACATTGCTGTGATACAAAAATCTGGTTATCCGTACCGGCCAAAGATAGCTCCTGAACGCTCTGCGGCAGCATAAAATTAACACACACAGTCTGCCCAGTCACTTTGTCCACATCTTGCTGCAGAGTTGTCAAAGGTGTACTTTGGTTATTTGAAAGCCACAGAGCAGTTAAGCATGTAAGATTTAGTATAGATACTGGTAAATTCCGAAGTTGGTTATCACTTAAATTCATCACACGTATGTTAGGTAGATGGCCCAACTCTGCGGGTACCTCTTGCAATTTGTTGCTCCGGACACTCAGAATGGTCAAACTGGTGCAGCTACCAATTTCTGAAAGTTAAGATATTATTTTTTATTAACATTACATTTAAGAGGTGTGTGAATGCTCAGTCAACTAATGTGTTTGAGGACAGGGCGCTGAGGGAAATATCTGGGCCTACAAGGTAGGAAGTAACACGAGGCAGGAGAAACTGCAAAATGTGCTTCTTGATACGTCGTGCTCATCAGATGTTATTTGGTGATCAAATGAAGGAGGACGAGATAGGAGGGGCAAAGGAAGGCCTTACCTGGAGGTAACTCTTCAAGGATATTATCATCTATATTCAAAATGTTGAGTTTCCGTAGCAGACCAATACATGGAGGCAATGTCTCAAAATCATTTTGACTCAAAATTAATTCTTCAAGATTTGACAACTTCCCAATTGTGTTTGGAAAAGTAGTTAGTTGATTGTCATCTAATTTCAGTGTAGCCAACTGTTTCAGATTGCCAATTGTTTCTGGGATTTCCTGAAATAATAATTTATTTTAATTTTAGTACAGTAACACAAACAACACTTCAACCAATACATTGTTACAATGAAAAAAATGCTAGGCAAAGAATTCCTACATACAAAGTAAAATACTGAAGTTCCAGGACTGATGCATTCATGCAAGTATGGTTTGTGCCTATAGCAATTAGACCAAGTTTCTATTAGTTCATGTCATGACCACTAGGGGCTGGTGCAGAGTATCACAATTCAATGTTATATGTTGGACATGTATGTACAGAAAAGGTTACACAGACAAACATAATCTTCTTTTATGTCCTGATATGTCAATATCAATTTGTGGACAACACACAAATTCACATTCAGACGCTCAGGTTTAGTAAGTGTGTGTCACATAAAACTTAATGAGAATCTGACAAAGGATTCTAGACTTAAAGGATGTAAATGAGACATATGACACACCCAGCAGATTCCGTGTAAAACCACAAAGCAATATGCATGTTTACAAATTCTGATTAGGTAGCATTACCCAATCAGACAGCGACTGCAAAGTTTGGGCTATACCATTCTTGCAAGTTAATATCCTTCTGAAATAAAAACCGTACACCATGCAAAGTCAAATGTGTACTCATATGCCTTAACACACGGTCATACAGGATTGAAAATCAGTTCAAACTGACTGGACACCTGTTAAGAAAATATGCTGTATTTAGTACATGAAGAAGGGTTAAACAGTGCCACTGTTATATATAAGAAGTGACTCTTAATAAATGCATTTATGTGAAATTTGAGGTTCTTGCAGCAGTGCTGCTGAGGATTCAGGTTCTTGCAGGTTCTTGCAGCAGTGCTGCTGAGGATTCAGGTTCTTGCAGGTTCTTGCAGCAGTGCTGCTGAGAATTCAGGTTCTTGCAGCAGTGCTGCTGAGGA
>Ga0123355_10008818_pt1 | contig 15257 bp, 11 predicted proteins | sample TergutEmb28metaG_3_FD_89872 | JGI IMG/M metagenome (GOLD analysis project Ga0123355, IMG submission 89872) | Embiratermes neotenicus P1 segment gut microbial communities from Petit-Saut dam, French Guiana - Emb289 P1 | ecosystem: Host-associated > Arthropoda: Insects > Digestive system > Gut ... | reverse complement strand
TGATAATTCAATTGAAGAGCCTTGCACGAAAGAACCTGCTGCCATTATCACTTTGTCGGTATATCCTGGCATTACCCAAGGTTCTAGACTTACAAAACTATCTACTGGTGAACAATTTTGAATTGATTGGCAAAACTTGATTAATTTTTGCGGGTCATTAAATTTTATGCTACATATTATGTCTGACATTGTGCTGCTTATATCTGGCAAAACTTGATAATTTAGTTTGGCAAATGCTGTTCTGAACATCAAGGCGCTTTTTAGTGCCTCTTTTGTTGTGCGAGGCGCCATAAAAAAGCCCATAAAAAAATCACGATAACCGCTTTGATACGACCCTACATCAACACCTACCCCTGGTGCAGTTAGACGATTTGCAATTAAATCAATATGTTTCTTTTTACCTGCAACATAACCGCCTGTTGGTGCAAATCCACCACCTGGATTTTTTATAAGCGAGCCTATTATCACATCTACCCCAACCTCTAAAGGCTCTTTATTTTCGGTAAATTCGCCATAACAATTGTCTGCCACTATGATAGAATTGGGTGAGAGTTTTTTAGCTAACTCGCAAACTTTTCCAATTGCCTCTATGCTTAAAGAATCTCGCCATGTATACCCACGAGACCGTTGCAAAAATACGACTTTAGGCTTTTTAGCAAGCTCCTTTTTAAGGGTTACAAAATCAACTTCACCGTCTAGTAAATCAACTTTTTTATATACAATCCCTAAATCCGCAAGCGAACCATTACCGCTGCCTGCAATAACTGGAACTAGCGTATCATATGGCGTGCCCGTAACGCTAAGCATGGTATCCTTTGGACGAAGCAATCCAAAAAGCGCAATCGCTATTGCATGAGTACCAGATGCAATTAGCGGTGAAACAATGGCATCCTCTGCATTAAAAACATCAGCAAAAATTTTAGACAAAACATGCTTGCCCTCATCTTCGTAACTATACCCAGTTGAACCAGCAAAATGTCTTAACGCAACTTTGTTTTTTCTAAAAGAGTCAAGCACCTTTTTTTGATTAAAAAGTGCTATGTTGTCAATTCTCGAAAAAACATCACTGCAATCTTTTTCACATTCTTGTATAAAATTTTCTATTTTTTCTATTTGCATAATGAATTTTTGTATAATCGTAAATAAATTGAGTTGTATTGCCGTTTGCGGTTTTGCTTATTCGTCAATCAAAACCATATGTAAATATTGTGTTATCGAATTATTTCAACTGTCTGCCATTTTGCTATATTAGCAACTTACCTTTATAAATTAGCATAATTCACCTATCCCAATGATAAAACACAATTATTTCGCAAGCTAAAATAGAAACGATTACAACACTACACCGTCACCAAAGACTATACCATTACACCAACCATATACCCACCACTTACCATTCAATACGACATTGCCAACAATTGTTAATTTCCAATTGAATAAGCATATTCTACAATTGATTTTGTAACTGCTGCCTTTTTAAGGACTTTTTTGTGAATTACTTTTGTTTTAAATAGTTCTTTTAAGCTAGTAGGTATTTCTAAAGCAGTAATTTCTTCAAGCAATTCAACATCCTTTTTGTCGTTACCTGTTGGGGATTCTTCTATAGCAGTTAAAACATCTGCTACAAACTTATAAGGGCTTGCTGTTGAAACGACAACTGTTTTTGTGGTGTCGTTTGTTTTTTCTACATACTGATTGTAGACATTTAACGCAACTGCTGTGTGAGTATCAACAATATAACCATACTCGTCAAAATAATCTGCAATGGTATCTTTTACGCTATCTTCTTCGCTAAAACCAGCGTAAAACTCATCTTGAATATTTTTCAATTCTTGCTTTGTTACCGCATATTTGCCTTTTACTTTAAGGTCAGACATTCTAGTAGAAGTTAGTTTATCATCTCTATTAGATAGTTCAAACAAAAGTCTTTCTAAATTAGAACTAATTAAAATATCCATCGACGGACTTGTTGTTTTGTAAAACTCTCTAGCTAAAGAATATTCGCCCAAATTTACAAAATCAGCTAAGACATTATTTTTGTTACTTGCACAAATTAGTTTTTTTATAGGTAAACCCATTTTTTTTGCGTAGTAGCCTGCTAAAATATTACCAAAATTTCCTGTAGGTACACAAAAGTTAACCTTATCGCCATACTTAATCTGGTTAGAGTTTACCATATCAGCATAGCTAGAAAAATAGTATACTATTTGAGGTGCTAGTCTGCCAAAATTTATAGAGTTTGCACTAGATAGCATAATTGATTTTTTTGCCAAACTATCAGCAATAGTTTTATCTTGAAAAATTTCTTTAACTGTATTTTGCGCGTCGTCAAAATTTCCTTCAATTCCATACACTGCAACATTGTCGCCACTTGTCGTCTGCATTTGCAATTTTTGCAGATTTGAAACACCCTCAGATGGATATAAAACAACAATTTTTATACCTTTAGCGTTTCTAAAGCCCTCTAATGCGGCTTTACCTGTATCTCCGCTTGTAGCAACTAAAATTAGGGTTGTAGAATTGTCGCCTACAACTAACTTGCTGTCTGCCATCAAGTGCGGGAGCAGTGTTAACGCAACATCTTTAAACGCATATGTCGGGCCATGCCAAAGCTCTAGCATATAAATGCTATCTGTTAATTTAACAAGTGGCGCGGCATCACCATCTTCAAATTTAGAGTACGCATTTTTTGTGGCTGCTTGCAATTTACTAGCTAGTTCTGGCAAAAATTTAGACAATACGAATGTTGCCCTGTCTGGATATTCTAATGTGCAAAATTTTTCAAATTCTTGTTTTGTTACCGCAGGAAAAGTTAAAGGGACAAATAATCCGCCCTCATGTGATAAACCTTGCACTATTGCTTGTGTGCCAGTTATTGATATTGATTTGTTTCTTGTACTTGTGAATTTCATAATGTACTTCTTTAATTAGATTTTTTGAAAAACTCTTTGATCCTTTCAGCTCCTAATTTAATTTTATCATCAGATGTTGCATAACTTAATCTTATAAAGTTAGGAGCACCAAATGGTTCGCATGGAATAGTAATAACTAATGCCTTGTCGACCAATAGCTCTGCTACATCACTTGCCGAAGATATTTTTTTTCCGTAAAGTGTTTTGCCTTTATAATGTGATATATCAACCATAACATAAAATGCACCTTGTGGCTTTATATATTTTATTGTCTTAATACTATCCAACAAACCAGTTAACAGTTTCGCTCTTGAAGCAAAAGTGGCTTGCATTTTGTCTAGAAACTCATCACCTCTAGCATCACTTAAAGCTGCTAAACTTGCGTATTGTGCTATGGTATTTGCGTTAGAAGTCGTATGTGATTGAATATTGTCCATAGCTTGCGCTATTTCCAAGTTACTTGCTGTATACCCTATTCTCCACCCTGTCATGGCATATGCTTTGCTTAAGCCGTTGACTACTATTGTTCTTTCCTTTAATGCCTCAGAAAATTGAGCTAGTGAATAGTACTCTGTGCCATCATAAATAAGTTTTTCGTAAATTTCGTCACTCACAACAAAAATTCCTACTTTTTCTAATACCATAGCCAATTCTTCTAGTTCCTTCTTTGAGTAAACAACACCACTCGGATTAGACGGATTGTTTATAAATATTGCTTTTGTCTTAGGTGTAATAGACTTTTTTAACAGAGTTGGAGTTAGTTTGTATCCATCCTTTACTGTAGTCTGAATAACCTTAGGCTTACCACCTGCCAGCATCACAAGTTCTATATAACTAAGCCAATATGGGCTTGGGACAAGCACCTCATCGCCGTTATCTAAAACCGCACATAACGCATTGTATAACGAATGTTTTGCACCATTAGATACAACAATTTGATTAGGTGTATACTCTAAATTATTGTCTTTTTTAAGTTTGTCGCATATAGCTTGCTTTAGTGGCAAAATTCCACTAGCAGCAGTGTAACGAGTTTGCCCTTTATCCATTGCAACTTTAGCTGCCTCAACTATAAAATCAGGCGTATTAAAATCAGGTTCGCCCGCCGTAAAAGAAACAATGTTTTTACCTTCACTAGCTAGCTTATTTGCTTTGGCAGCAATTATCAAAGTTAGTGACGGAGTTATTTTTTTAGCTTTTTTTGAAATCATAATAAATTTAATCGGATGTTAGTTAAGTTGTCGCTGCGAAAGCTAAGAGATTTATAACATTGGCCATACACCAGTCAACAACAATATAGCTGGCACAAATGCCCCCACTATACCTACTGTTATTGATACCCACGGAAATATTTTTTGCATAGGTTTAATCTTAAAAATAAATTCTAATGGTGCTGTAAACCAAAGTATAAACCAACTTAACCAAAGAAGTCCTAAGAAAAACGGAGTATGTGCAAAACTATCAGCTTGTGCAAAATGGTAAAAATTATAGCCTGTCATTACCAATGCAAATATGCTTGCACCCATGCAGAACCAAGCAAATGGTCTTATATCTAGCTTAAACAACAAGTTGCCAGCAATAAACAAGTATGTCACACCGAATACCATGCCAGCTGCAATATTATTAAACACTAAGTATCTAGGAAGTGCGTAAGGATCTGCTGCTGCAGCCGCTAAATCAATTGGTACATGAGTGGCAAGTAACACAAAGTTTGCAATAAGCAAAATCGCCCCTACAATCACATTAAAAAACGCAATTGACTTGGGGCTTTTAACAATTAGCGGAACAATTTCAACTGTCGTTTCGCCACCTTCTAAAATTTTTTCTTGCTTAACCTTTGACATAAACATAATGCCATTGTGCACAAGAACAATTCCTACTAATAATAAAGAAATGCCTAACATTTTTTCTTTTACCTCTTTTTATATATACTTATTTCAGTATATAATGAACTAACATTACTTGTAAAATGTTTTTTTACACAAATTTTGAAATAACAAATTTTATGTATTTTTTAAGCAGCCAATTTAATCATAAAAGTTTTTTATCTAATTGTGTATCCCATACCCCTAACGGTTTCAATAAGAGGTATATTATAAACCTCATCAATTTTGCTTCTTAAATAACGGATATACACATCTACCACATTAGTGTTGCCAAAATACTCAAAACCCCAAACAGCATCTAAGATTTTTTCTCTAGCCAAAACCACATTACGATGATTTAATAAATACAGTAGCAAATCAAATTCTTTTTTTGTCAAATCAATAGCGTTACCTTTATATGTAACTTTTCGCGAAGTGGATTCTAAAACTAAATCGCCAACCTTTATTTCAGATTTTAGGTCGTTTGCAACAGTTAGTTTTAGAGTGTTCCTAATCCTTGCTAGCAACTCCTCTATCGCAAAAGGTTTGGTCATATAATCGTTAGCACCAATATCAAGACCACTCACTTTATCAACAATCGTATCTCTTGCCGTTAAAATAATAACAGGAGTTTGCTTAGCTTGCCTTAATCTTCTCAACACTTCTATGCCATTTAGGTCGGGCAACATTACATCTAAAATGATTAAAGAATAATCTTTTGCTAACGCTTCCTCTAAACCATCCCGTCCATTAAAAACACACTTGACGGCATAGCCCTCAAATTCAAGCTCTAAGGACAAAAATCTAGCAATACTCTGTTCGTCTTCTACTATTAAAATGTTTTGTTTTAATGACATGTTTTTAAATTTTTGCGTCAAAGTTTTTGGGGTAAGTAACCTTAATATATTTATTTAATATATTTATTTAATATACTCTATTTTCATTGTGTTAGTTGTACCCGTAACACCTACAGGCACACCCGCCGCAATTACAATTAGGTCACCGTTTTTTACAATACCCGTAGCTTTTGCTTTTTCTATGGCATACGAAAACAGTTCATCTGAATTTGATTTTTCAGTAGCAAGCACTGGCATAACTCCCCAATTCATAGCAAGTTGCTGATACGCTTTAGGCGAAACCGTAACACTAACAATCGGACAACTTGGTCTGAACCTAGAAATTTGCCTAGCTGTATAACCAGATTTAGAAACAACAACTATAGCTTTTGCCTTAAGGTCAAAAGATGCGCTAACAGCTGAATGACTAACCGCATCTGTAATAGTCTGGATATTGGCACCACAATTTGTAAACGCACCCCTATAGTCTATATTGTTTTCGGCACTTACAGCAATTTTAGCCATTGTCTTAACTGTCTCTACGCAAAACTTACCCATTGCTGTTTCGCCAGAAAGCATTGTCGCACTTGTACCATCATAAATAGCATTAGCCACATCGCTAACCTCTGCCCTTGTAGGACGAGGGCTATAAATCATACTCTCTAACATTTGCGTTGCAGTAATAACAATTTTGCCTTTTTTTATACTATCTGCGATCATAGCTTTTTGAATAGCCGGCAATCTATCAAATGCAATTTCTACACCCATGTCGCCCCTAGCTACCATAACACCGTCTGCAACTTCTAATATAGATGCTAAATTATTTACGCCTTGTTGATTCTCAATTTTAGCAATAAGCCTAATATCGTCACCACCATTTTTAACAAGCAAATCTTTTACAAGTTTAACATCCTCTTTGCATCTAACAAAGCTAAGCGCAATATAGTCCACCCCTTCCTTTACGCCAAACAAAAAATCTTTCTTATCTGTGTCTGACATGTACGGCATATCAATATCAATATTCGGCAAATTGATACTCTTATTGTTTGAAATTTCGCCACCATGAATAACTTTAGTTACTATCTCGGCTTGAGAAACTTTCTCTACTTCTACCTCAATAAAGCCATCGTTTATCAAAATAGTATCACCTGCTTTAACGCTTCTATATAGCTCTTTATAGGTGATAGAAACTTTTTTATCATCGCCTAAAATGTCTTCTGACACAAGACTGAATTTCTGCCCTTTTTCTAAAACAACTCTGCCACCAGTAAATTTTTTAACTCGCACTTCAGGGCCTTTAGAATCTAGCATAATTGCAACAGGAGCATTAAACTCTTGCCTTAACTCCTTAACTGTGTCAATTCTTTCTTTATGCTCTACATGATTAGCATGGCTCATGTTGATTCTAGCAACACTCATGCCCGCTTTCATAAGACGCATAAGAGTTTTTTTAGAGTCCGTTGCCGGCCCTAGCGTACATACTATTTTTGTTTTTCTCATAATTTTTTTTACACCCGAATATCCTTTGTACAAAACTAAACTGAAAATAATCAATTTTCAAATCTTATGTCAAAGTTGCTTTCAAGTTATTTTTTTCCTCTAGGTAGTTAGTTAAGTTAAATGGTGTTCGCTGGTAAACACAGTAGTTTATCCAGTTAGAAAAAAGTAAAGATTGATGCGCTCGCCAAGTTATCGGCGGAACCACTCCCTCCTTATTTTTAATGTAATAATTTTTAGGCTTATCTTGCTTTATGCCCTTTTGCTTGTCTCTTATATATTCTAGGTGAAGAGTATCGTTATCATATTCACCATGTCCAAAAATAAATACTTTTCGCAGGTCCGTTGATGCAGCTAAGTACAGCCCTGCATCACTTGAAGTTGCCAAAATGTCAACAAATTTTTTGCAATCGTCTATAGCTACATCTGTGTGCCGAGAATGTGGTGCAATAAACTCTGAATCAAATCCTCTTAAAATTGGATTTTGAGGCATCAATACTTTGTGATTAAAAAGTCCAAAAATTTTTTTAGAAACTTCTTTTTTATGTACCCCATAATGATAATACATTGCCGCTTGCGCTGCCCAACATATATACAGGCTTGAATAAACATTTTTTTCTGCCCACTTAAATATGCTAGATAATTCTTCCCAATATTCAACGCTCGCAAATGCCATTCTCTCAACCGGTGCACCTGTTATTATAAGACCATCAAATTTTTGATTTTGTTTTATGATGTCATCAAAAGTTTTATAAAAATTAGTTAGATAATCACTGTTTGTATTTTTACTCTCATAACTCCCTGTCCGCAAAAAAACAACCTCGACCTGCAACGGACTGTTGGCAATAAGTCTAAGCAGTTGCTTTTCGGTTACTTCCTTATTTGGCATCAAATTAAGAATTGCAAGCCTAAGTGGTCTAATGTCTTGACTTTCAGCCCTGCCTGCCTCCATAGCAAAAATGCCCTCTTTTTCTAGCTCGCATATTCCTTGCAAGTTTTGTGCAACCTTAATTGGCATACTTATATATTTTATCACAATATTTTAATAGTGTCAAACAATATTTATTGTTTTGTCAGCTACTTATTGTTAAATAGATTTTCTTATCTAAAAAGCGTAAACGACTACGCATCATTTACGCTTTTTAGATAAGAAACTTTATCTGCTGTATAGAAAAAAATGTGCTATTAGTGCTACAAATTGTGCAGGCGTAAAATGACAATGTTTGTCTGCAACCTCTAATCGCAACAAATCGTTAATCCGCATAAGCTGACCAGAATTTTTTGCTGCACGAAGTGCACTACGCATGTTACCAATTGCTGTCGGGTTACAATACCCGCTCTTTTTTTTGCAAAGCAACCCATGTGTTTCTATTTCGTCTAAAATAGCCTCCCTTAAAACAAAATGTCCTTTTAAGTTTGGCATAATACCCAGGTGCGTAAGAGTTCTACTCACCCCGCACTTTATGTCTCCCGAATTCAAGTCAATTAGAATATTCGGAATTGATTTTGTTAACAATTTTATTTCCCTCCTGTATTGCTAAACTGCCTGCATCAAAACAATCTCCCAATTGTTAAATGCAGTGCTTTCAGTATGTAATATTACGGCATCTTTTGTCAAATTTTGTCTCATCCAGAAGTATACCTACATAGCACTTTTTCGTTGCCATGCGTTATTATCTGTGAGTTTCATATTTTAAAGTTTTTTATAAAATTTATAAAATTCGTTATTGACAGCGTAAATATAATATGATATTATTTAATCAGCAAATAAAACTTCTTGAGGAGGAAGCGTAAAAAATGAAAATAGGTAATATAATTGTGGGGCAAAGTGGTGGACCCACATCAGCGATAAATTCTAGTTTGGCAGGAGTTTATCAAACAGCAAAAGAACTTGGAGCCAAAAAAGTTTATGGAATGCTGCATGGAGTCGAAGGATTGCTTAACAATAAATACATAGATCTAAGCGACTATCTACGAACCGATTTAGATATAGAATTGTTAAAGCGCACACCGAGCTCATTTTTACGGTCGTGTCGTTATTGTTTGCCTGATGCCCAAAAAGATGAGGACACTTATCGCAAAATTTTTACTCTACTAAAAAAATTAGATATTCAAATATTTTTGTATATTGGTGGCAACGATTCTATGGACAGTATTCAAAAGTTATCTGAGTACGGCAAACGCATTGGCAGCAAAATTAGATTTATGGGTAGCCCTAAAACTATCGACAACGATTTAGCGGAAACCGACCATACTCCTGGTTTTGGCTCTGCTGCAAAATATATTGGTACAGCACTAAAAGAACTTATCACTGACGCCCATGTTTACGGCAACGAGTTTATAACCGTTGTGGAAATTATGGGGCGTAATGCGGGTTGGTTAACTGCAGCGTCTGCGCTATCTAGAATGGAGGACTGCCCTGGTCCTGACATGATTTATCTACCAGAAGTTGCATTTAATGTAGAGGAATTTACAAAAAAAGTAGCTGACTATAAAAAAACAAAAAAAGCAATTGTTGTTGCTGTTTCTGAGGGCATCAAAACAAAAGACGGTAAATATGTTTGCGAGTTAGGCGCTAACGCTTCTAAAGCAAAAGATGCTTTCGGACATGCACAATTGTCTGGCACCGCAAATTATCTGTCTGCACTTTGTGCTAAAGAATTTAAGTGCAAAACTAGAGTTGTTGAATTTTCAACCCTTCAACGCTGCGCATCTCATATCGCATCACATACAGATATAACAGAGGCATTTCAAGCTGGTGGTTTTGCATTAAAAATGGCAGCAGAGGGACACAACGCGCAAATGGTTATTATAAACCGTTTATCTAACGAGCCTTACGCTGTTAACTTTATAGCAAAAGATATATGTAAAATAGCAAACATCGAGAAAAGATTTCCGCTAGAGTGGCTAACTAACGACAGAAATCTAGTAACTAAAGACTTTTTAACCTACTGTCGCCCACTTATCCAAGGCGAATTAACACCCATCATGGTAAATGGCCTACCAAGACACAAGTATCTTAAGGGAATCTAGGAAAACACTGCTTAATGCTTTTATATATATATATATATAATCTAACAAAAAAAACGAAACAGTAGTTTTCTTACTGTTTCGTTTTTTTACATTGCGTCCCAAGTTTAACCTTGCGTGTCAGTTGGCGGAGTTGCAACTGGTACTTCAAACACATCGGCTTTAATTTCTACTGAAGCTACCTCTGGTTTTTTGTAACGATTTTCTATAACGGCTTTAACTTCGTCTGCACCAGAACCGTTCATAATCATATCAATTTCTTCGCTAAAAATTGTCTCGTGCTCTAGCAATACTCTTGCCATAACATCCATATGCTTAGCATATTTCTTTAATACTGTAAGCGCTGTTTGATAACCTTCGTCTACAAGTTTAGCAATTTCTTTATCAATTTCGGCTGCCATAACATCAGAATGACCTTTTGCAGAACTATAGCTACGCCCCAAGAACACTTCTTGCTCGCCACCATAATTTACTTGCCCTAACATTTTGTTGCCACTCATACCCCACTCAGTTACCATTCTTCTTGCAATATCAGTTGCAACTTGAATATCACGACTTGCACCAGTTGTAATATCTTGAATAACAAGTGCCTCTGCAGCTCTACCACCCATAATAAACGCAATAGTCGCCTTAAAGCCACTTAAAGTATCCATTTGGTCGTCCGTATCTGGTCGTGTGCTAGTAAAGCCACCAGCACCGCCGCCACGCGGGATAATACTAACTTCGTGTACAGAGCAATCTTTTTTACATACCCTAGAACAAATCGCATGACCCGCCTCGTGATACGCAGTAACCCTTTTATCAAATTCTGTAACAACCCTAGACTTCTTTTGAGGTCCAAGAGTAGCCTTATTTATACCCTCAGTGATGTCTTCCATATTTATAAGACTTCTACCTGCTCTACCACATAAAATAGCAGCTTCGTTAAGAATGTTTGCAATGTCTGCGCCACTCATACCGCTTGTAATTCTTGATAAAACCTTAAAGTCGATGCTTGGATCAAGTGGCTTATTGCGAGCATGAACCTTAAATATTGCCTCTCTACCTCTAACATCAGGTACATTAACATAAATTTGTCTATCGAAACGACCTGGCCTTAATAACGCTGGGTCTAAAATATCTGCACGGTTTGTAGCAGCTATTACAATAATACCATCGTTGCTTTCAAAGCCGTCCATTTGTACTAGTAATTGATTAAGAGTTTGCTCTCTTTCGTCATGACCACCGCCAAGACCTGCACCTCGTTGTCTACCAACTGCATCAATTTCGTCTATAAAAATAATACATGGTTGCGCTCTTTTAGCATTCTCGAACAAGTCTCTAACACGGCTTGCACCCACACCAACAAACATCTCTACAAAGTCTGAACCCGATATAGAGAAAAATGGTACATTAGCTTCGCCTGCAACAGCTTTAGCGAAAAGAGTTTTACCTGTTCCTGGAGGACCAACTAATAGTACACCTCTTGGAATTCTAGCACCAACATTCTTGAATTTTGTAGGATTTTTTAGAAAATCTACAATCTCTTCTAACTCGATTTTTTCTTCTTCGGCGCCTGCCACATCACTAAACCTAACTTTAGAGTTAGTAGTTGGCGCAGATTTATTTTTAGAAAAACCTAAACCTTGTTTATTTTGGTTAGCTAGCATTCTAAAGAATAGTACACCCATAGCAACTATAAGCAGTACAAAGAATATTGTTGGCAAGAAATCTAAAAAGCCTACAGCAAAACGGTCGTTGAAATTAAGCGTTATCCAGCCCAAATCACTGTTTCTTGATTCGTTTACAACCCAATTAGGTAATGCAATATTTGTAAGTCTAGTAATCTCAGCTACATAAGCTAGATCAAATGCCGCTTGACGAATAACTTCTAAATAGTCTTCGCGGTATTCTGTCCATTCGGCAGAATCTACTGTGTAGCCCGATGCGTTTGCTGCCGTCGTTGCTGCTGCCTGATTCTCATCGTCCTCTAGCGCTCTCTCACCAGCAGCATCACCTATCCTAGTAGCAGCTGAAGAAAACCTTGCAGCCAATTCGTTTCTAACATTGTTATCTGTAGCATCAAGCTCTAATCTTAGTCTGTAATGAGCCATGATATTTTCATTGTGCTCAACTAGTCGTTGATGTATAAAATCACGACCCATAGTGTATGCGTCATAATTGTTGCTATTAGTTTGCGTTGAGTTAATAAATCTAACTCTGATTCTATCATTGTCAACGCTGGCTCTCTCTACCCTGCCTTCCTCTAATGCTATTTGCATTTGGTCAACGCTCATTCTATCTGGTCTATTTTGTGTAGAAACCCAAATAACAACAACCGTTACTACAATTATAAGTAGCGTAATAGTAAAAAACAATATGCTTTTTGATGTAGTTGATTTCAATTCTTTTTTTCTCTCTTTCTATTTTTTTAATGTTCAGCGGTAACAAATAAATAGTTTATTTTATTCCACTCTCTTTACTTTTTAATGTTCGCTATTAAACATTGTAATGGCAGGTTGGTTTGTGCCGCTCCTTTCTATTTTTAAGCAAAAACCTACACTTTTAGAATAGCTTATATTAAATACCTTATTAGTATAACACAATATTTTTTTATCATACAAGCGTTTTAATGCACTGTTAGATAAAAATCATTGATAAAAAAACAAAAAGTCCTTTGCTTTTCCACATTAGCAAAGGACTTAAATTATATCATGATTAGCGCAATAACCTAACGATTATTTTTTTACTGCCTTTTTAGGTGCAGGTTTAGTTTTTACTTCAACTGCCTCTCCGACATCATCGACCATTTCATCTAAGCCATATTTCTTAACAATTCCAGTCTCGACAATCTTTCTTTTTTTTGCCTCCAATTTATCGGCAACCATGTGCTGCATATCAGAAACTCTATTTCTGATTGTTCTGCAATTGTTCATCAATAGCATTCCGCCAACAGAGCCAATAAAAGTACCTACCCCCAAGGCTATCCATGTAGAACATTTCATACTTGTCCTCCTCCTTTATCAATATTGTGTACAGTTAGAGTGAATTTTATACAATCATACAAAATTCAATAATTTTTAGAAATTTATATAAACATAATAGTTGATAAGGAAAATATTTGTTGCTATAATATATTTATAATAATTTTTAAAAATTGCTCTAAATGCTTGGTGTAGCTAGACAATTTTGATAACAGGAGAAAATCTTACAATGAGAATTTACAATTTTAGTGCCGGTCCTAGCATGTTACCGTTGCCCGTTCTAGAAAAAGTTCAGAAAGGCTTGCTTAACTATAACGACACCGGCATGAGCGTTATGGAAATGAGCCATCGCTCTAAACCATATGAAGCTATTAATGCAGAAGCCGAAATTTTATTGCGTGAACTTATGGGCATACCTAAAGATTACGATGTAATTTTTATACAAGGCGGTGCGTCTACACAATTTGAAGCTATCCCCCTTAATATGTGCAAAAATAAGACTGCCGACTATGTAGTTACAGGCGTTTTTGCAGAAAAAGCAGCTAAAGAGGCAGTTAAGTTTACAGACGCTAAAGTTATAGCTAACAGCAAAGATAAAGCATTCACATATATTCCTGAGATTAAAAAAGGAATGATCAACAAAAATGCTGACTACTTGCATATTTGCTATAACAACACAATTGTTGGCACAAAATTTGCTAGCATACCCGATAGCGGCAGCGTTCCACTAGTTGCAGATTTCTCTAGCTGCATTTTGTCAGAAACCACTGATGTTTCTAAGTTTGGAGTAATTTATGCAGGTGCACAAAAAAATATTGCTCCTGCTGGTGTTACGATAGTTATTGCAAAAAAAGGTTTAAGTGACAACCCAAGCCCTGCTTGCCCTACTATGCTTCAATGGAAAACTCAAATCGAGCAAAGCAGTCTATATAACACACCTCCTGGATTTTCTACTTATGTAGCCTTAGAGGTGTTTAAGTGGCTTAAATCAATCGGTGGCGTTAAAGCTATCGAAAAAATCAATAAAGACAAAGCTAAAATGCTTTATGACTTTATCGACAATTCTAAATTTTACAACAATAAAGTAGAAAAGAAAAACCGCTCTATCATGAATGTTCCGTTTGTATCTCCGTCTGAAGAACTTGACAACAAGTTTGTTTCAGAAGCTATCAAAAACGGGCTAATTGCACTTAAAGGTCATAGGCTTGTTGGAGGTATGCGTGCAAGCATCTACAACGCAATGCCTGTAGACGGAATTAAAAAATTAATCGAATTCATGAAAGACTTCGAAAAAAATAACAAATAAACAAAAGGATTAACTCAACTAAAAAATGGACATATTAGCATTAAATGCCATTAGCCCAGTAGCAAATACTGTGTTTGGCAAAAAATATAAACTTGTAAAAGATTCAATGAGCCCTGCTGCTGTTATATTGCGTTCTTTTAAGATGCACGACTATAAACTGCCGACCTCTGTACTTTGTGTAGGCAGAGCTGGTGCTGGCACAAACAACATTCCAGTTGAAAAATACGCATCAATGGGTGTTGTTGTTTTTAACACCCCTGGTGCTAACGCAAATGCTGTTAAGGAACTCGTATTATTATCATTATTGCTTTGCGGCAGAAATGTTGTAAACGCTATCTCGTGGGCACAAAACCTTAAAGGTAAAGGCGCGGAAGTTGAAAAACTAGTAGAGAGCGGTAAAGGTGATTTTGTTGGCGGCGAAGTACTTGGCAAAAAACTTGGTGTTGTTGGTCTTGGTGCAATTGGTGTACTAGCTGCAAACGCTGCTGTAGACCTTGGCATGCAAGTTGTAGGTTACGACCCGTTTATATCGGTTAGAGGTGCATGGAACTTAAATAACTCTGTAAAAAGAGAAGACGACCTTAAAAAACTTTTTGCAAGCTGTGATTATATTTCGCTTCATACTCCCCTAAACGCTCAAACAAAAGGCTTAGTTAATGACGAAACTATAGGCTTAATGAAAAAAGGTGTGAACATCATCAACTGCTCTCGTGGCGAACTTGTTGAAGATGCGGCAATTATTAAAGCACTAAAATCTAAAAAGGTTAATCGTTATGTTACAGATTTCCCTAACGATGCTGTTCTTAATGTGCCAGGGATTATTCCTATTCCTCATCTTGGCGCTAGCACTC
>Ga0123355_10008817_pt1 | contig 15257 bp, 13 predicted proteins | sample TergutEmb28metaG_3_FD_89872 | JGI IMG/M metagenome (GOLD analysis project Ga0123355, IMG submission 89872) | Embiratermes neotenicus P1 segment gut microbial communities from Petit-Saut dam, French Guiana - Emb289 P1 | ecosystem: Host-associated > Arthropoda: Insects > Digestive system > Gut ... | reverse complement strand
TCCTATGAGTCAGATCGTGGGAACACAGTCAGTGCTTAATGTTTTGACAGGTAAGCGTTGGAGCATCATTCCACAAGAAATGCGCGATTATGTTCTGGGCTATTATGGCTTACCGCCGGCACCCATTGATAAGGATGTGCTAGCAAAGGTCATCAAAGATAGTGGCAAAAAGCCACTTGATCCAAAGATTGCCCCAGGCTCACTGGTTACAACGACCTTTGCAGAGGTCGAAGAAGAGATCGGCGATTTGGCTCAAAGTGAAGAGGATGTGCTGATGTACGCCCTATTCCCGAACGAAGCTCGCACGTATCTTGAAAGACATCACGGAGACGTCGAAGACAAGGTCTTTATGACTGGTGATGAAGCAAACGTAGATAGAGAGGACGAAGAAACTATGGATGTACGTCATATTGAGACCTTAATCAAGGCTCTTGATGCTTCTGGAGTAGCAGAAGTAGTTATTAGTGAGGGAGACAGCCAGGTAGCGCTGCGCAAAGCAAATGCTCCTGGGACGGCTCCTGCCGCACCTGCCGCTGCTGCACCTGCACCAGCCCCCGTAACCGCCGCACCTGTCGCTGAGGCTGCACCTGCTGCGGCACCCGCGCCAGCTGCTGATGCGCGTCCCGCAAGTTGGAAAGAAATCACGGCACCCATGGTAGGAACGTTCTATGACAAGCCATCACCCGAATCAGCGCCGTTTGTAGCGGTAGGAGACACCGTAAGTGCAGGAGACGCAGTATGCATTCTTGAAGCAATGAAGCTGATGAGCGAAATCGCTGCTGAAGAGAATTGTGTAATTCGTGAAATCCTTGTCGAGAACGGTGATGCTCTAGGTTTTGGTGACGTCATCATGTACGTCGAGCCAAACTAATCTGACAGCACTCAGCCTTCACGCTACAAGCCTCGCGTGCTTTGTACGCTATGCCTTGAAACGTGAACCTGCGCACTCACCAGCTTAGTTTGGTCGCAACTTAAAAAGTGCTCGGGCATAGTAAATTATGAGTAGATAAGGACGTTTATGTTTAAGAAAATTCTTATAGCTAACAGAGGAGAAGTGGCCTTGCGTGTCATGCGTTCTGCGCGTGAAATGGGAATCAAGACGGTTGCCGTCTATTCGCAAGCTGACGTTGACTCTCGTCACGTAGAGGAAGCCGATGAAGCGATTTGCATTGGACCTGCTCCGTCAAATCAGTCCTATTTGGTGATTCAAAACATTATTCAAGCAGCACTGCAAACGGGCGCAGAGGCTATTCATCCAGGCTACGGCTTCCTTGCAGAAAATGCAGAGTTTGCTCAGGCCTGTACAGATAATGACTTGAAATTCATCGGACCTTCGCCTGACGCGATTAACAAGATGGGCAATAAGTCTATTGCGCGTGAAACCGCAACTGCTGCAGGTGTACCTGTTGTACCTGGTTCGCCTGGTGCGATTGCGACTGTAGAAGAAGCACGTGACTTTGCCGACAAGGTTGGCTATCCCGTACTGGTTAAGGCAAGTGCTGGTGGTGGTGGCAAAGGTATGCGTGTTGCAGATAGTGCTGACGATCTACAAAAGCAGTGGGATGCTGCGCGCACCGAATCCCTTGCAGCTTTTGGCGATGATACTGTTTACTTGGAAAAGTACTTGTTGCGCCCGCGTCACATTGAGATTCAAATTCTGGTTGACCAGAACGGTGATGGCGTGTACTTGTTTGAGCGTGATTGCAGCGTTCAGCGCCGTCACCAGAAACTAATCGAAGAAGCTCCATCAATTGCGTTGACTCCAAAGCAGCGCAAAGAGATGGGCGAAGCAGCTTTGCAGCTTGCGGCATCTGTAGATTATGAAGGTGCTGGTACGGTAGAGTGCCTATTTGATCAGGATGGCAGTTTCTACTTTATGGAAATGAATACACGTATTCAGGTAGAGCACTGTGTAACAGAAATGATTGTTGATCGTGACATTGTTGCAGAGCAAATTAGTATTGCTTATGGCAGTCCACTATCTTTCTCGCAGAAAGATTTGAGTATTCGCGGACATGCCATTGAGTTCCGCATTAATGCAGAAGATCCGCGCAAGAACTTCCAGCCAAGTCCTGGTCGCGTGACGCGCTTTGCAGTTCCTGGTGGCTATGGTGTGCGTGTTGACACCTATCTAGAGGCTGGCAAGGACATTCCTCCGTTTTACGATTCATTGGTGGCAAAGCTGCTGGTGTGGGGTGCAACTCGCGAAGAAGCTATTGCTCGCGGTAAGCGCGCATTAAAAGAATTCCATGTAGAGGGAATTGCAACGACAATCGATTTCCATTACGCGGCACTTGATAAGCCTGTGTTTGAAACTGGTGAAGTTTACACGGACTTTGTGCCAACAGAGATGGGGGACTGGAATGCCGAATAGACTCGAGTTTGATGGTATGTCTGTCACGCCCAATGTGCTAGAGACCATTGTTCGAATCGCAAGTGAGCGCGTCGATGGCGTATGCATAGTTGGCGGAACACCACCTACTGGTGCAGCTGCTGTGTTTAAGACAAAGTTGCCCAGCGTGGAAGTAGCGACATGTGAAGACGATAGTCTAGACATCGTTGTCCACATCACTGCTCGCTATGGTGTGAACTTGCCCGAACTGGGCGAGTCCGTCCAAAAAGCGATATTGGATGCTCTGAGTTCGCAACTGGGCATTCAAGAAGCAAGCATTGATGTTTATATTGAAGCCCTGCAGTTTGAGGCTGAGGGCGTCTAAAGGTATCTGGTAAGGCACTGAAAGGCGAAGTGCGTCAACAACGCACAGGCTTCAGTGCCTTACGCATACATGCCTTAACTACTTCTTGTAAATGGATACTCCTTTAATGTCTAAGTTGCCACAGACACACAGTAGGACTTTTGCGCGCTATTGGGCGTTGCGATTGCTGTATCAGCGAGAACTTACGCATCGCGACCTTAATGAAATGCTTGAAGATAGCTCTCAGGTGCTGCCACAGGATCAGATTGAAGATTGTCTGCACTCCTGTGACAATCGTGATGCTTGTGAACAATTCAATTTCTTTGAGTTATTTGCCGCTGAACCACAGGGATACGCATTAGACATTGCAAATGGTGTCGAAAAACAGCAGACAGACATCGATCATTTGTTGAGCAGTGCCCTCGAGAATTGGTCACTGTACCGTCTGCCTCCAGTGGATCGTGCGATTGTGCGTATGGGTACCTGGGAAATTCTCTACAATGACGATGTACCAGATTCTGTGTCTATTAACGAGGCAGTTACTCTGGCAAAGGAATTTGGTGGCGAAGATTCATCAAAGTTTATCAATGGAGTATTGGGCAAGATTGCAAAATTGAAAAAGGGTGCACATGACTGACACGTATGCCGCTGCAAAGGAGCAGCTTGATGACATTGTTGCGCAGGTACGCAAAAAAGATGTTTCACTGGAAAGAAGCCTTGACTTGCTCGAAGAAGGAGTTCTGCTTGCAAATCGTTGCACCGAGCTGATTGATCAAGCTGCATGGGATGACATGTCAGCAGACAGCGAGGATGCTGAAACAGATGCAAAGGCTAACCATGCAGATGAACCTGCTGTCGATACAGATGACGCTGGTAACCCTGCAGAAGAAACAATGGATGCAAACACAGAGGAAGTAGCATACCCAGATGAGCCTGCTGGCACAGATACAGACACCGAATGACTTAAAAGCGCTTGACCAAGCAGAATTGAATCAGCTCTGTGCTGAATTGCGCACGGAATTAATCCAGACCGTCTCGAAAACAGGTGGTCATCTTGCCCCAAATTTGGGCGTTGTTGAGTTGACCGTAGGGGCGTATCGTGCCCTGAATTCACCGCCAGACCTCATGTTGTTTGACGTGGGACATCAAAGTTATGTCCACAAACTGCTTACGGGCAGACAAGAAGAATTTCATACCTTACGCACCTATGGTGGCATATCTGGTTTTCCGAAAATTACCGAATCACCCTTTGATCTCTATGGTACGGGACATGCATCGGATTCCTTATCAGTAGCACTGGGCTATGTTCTTGCTCTTGATGCTGCAAAAAAAGAAGAAGCTCGTGGCGACAGCACAAAGCCGCCAGAACCTTTCCCGCAAATTGTTGCCATGATTGGTGATGGCTCATTGACTGGTGGTATGGCGTGGGAAGCGCTCAATCACATTGGTCATACTGGTGTCGATATGACGATTCTCCTTAATGATAACGAGATGTCAATCTCTCAAAACGTGGGCGCACTTACCAGTTATTTAGGTCGGATTCGCCTAGACAGACGTTATTGGGGCAAGCGCGAATTTGTTCAACACCAGCTGGAGCGCCGTGGCGGAACAGCAGGAAAGCATTTGCTTGATTTAGGAATCCGTGTTCGTGACTCACTAAAGCATCTCGTTGTGCCAGGAATGGTATTTGAAGAATTGGGCATATCTTATGTTGGCCCCATCAATGGACATGACATTGAGCAAGTTGAAACTGCGGTGCGCATGGCAAAAGAGGTTCCTGAGCCCATCATCATTCATGCAGTTACACAAAAGGGACGTGGCTACGCGCCAGCAGAAAACAACCCAACACTGTTCCACGGTGTTGGCGCATTTGACATCCAGACAGGTACCGTCATTTCTGCTCCAGATGCACCACCAGCATATACGAAAGTTTTTGGCGATGCTCTGGTAAAAGAGGCAGAGGCAAATCCTGACATTGTTGCCATTACTGCTGCAATGCCTCAAGGCACGGGACTCGATATTTTCTGTGATCACTTTGTCGATCAGCCAGAGCGCTTCATTGACGTAGGCATTGCAGAAGAGCATGCTGTAGGACTTGCATCTGGATTAGCCCTGGGCGGCAAATTGCCCGTTGTTGCCATCTATTCATCCTTTTTGCAGCGTGCCTATGATCAGGTGATTGGGAATGTTGCACTGCAAGACGCACATGTTGTTTTTGCGATAGATCGTGGTGGTCTTGTGGGTGAGGATGGACCGACACATCACGGTGTCCATGATTTGAGTTATTTGCGCACAGTACCAGGCATGCAGATATTGGTGCCTGCTAATGAAGTCGAATTGGTGGATGCGCTACATACTGCATTGCGCATGGATGGTCCCGTTGCACTGCGTTATCCGCGCGGCAATGGTGAGGGGATGACACTGCCAGATGCTCCCAGCATGTGGGAAATAGGTAAGTCGCTTGAATTGCGTCGTGCAGCTGACAAGGATGTTGCACTGCTTGCAGTGGGACGTATGGTAGCACCCACACAGCAGGCTGCAGAGATCTTAGCACAGACAGGCATAAATACAAGTGTTGCCAATATGCGCTGGGTCAAACCTTTGGACAAAGACTACGTGCTGAACGTTGCTGCCAAACATAAATTAATAGTAACTGTTGAAGAAAATACCATTCGTGGTGGCTTTGGCTCTGCAGTAATGGAAGCGCTTGCAGATGCAGGACTTTCAACCCCCGTGTTGCAAATTGGAACGCCTGATGAGTTCACTGGACAAGGCACAGTAAAGCAGTTACTGGAAGAGTTGGGACTTGATGCTCAGGGCATAGCTGCCAGAGTAAACGAACGACTCTCTGAATCATCTCGTAGTTAATGTAGGATTCAAGCACTTTAGTATGGTGCTGCATGCATCCAGATGGCAAGGACCCGCAATAGGAAATGGCAAAACGGTACACAGGATCATATGTATCGCGTGGAGGCGAAAAATTGCGCGGTGCGCTGGATGACTTTTCCTATTGTCCAAAAGGTTTAAATGTCTTAGACATTGGTGCATCTACGGGAGGATTTACTGATTGCCTGCTGCAGGCAGGAGCCAAGCATGTTACTGCTCTGGATGTTGCTTATGGGCAGTTTGCGTGGGAGTTGCGCAATGATTCTCGTGTGCAGGTTGTTGAACGCAGCAACATAAAGAATGTTGACTTAAAATCTTTGGGGGCACCGTTTGACTTGGTTGTTGCTGACCTGTCTTTTATCGCTCTGCGAACATTAACTGAACAGTTGAAGAATGCCGCAGGTACAAATGGCGATATGTTGTTGTTGGTTAAACCTCAATTCGAGGCCTTTCGCACAGAGGTTGAACGCGGTGGAGTAATCCGTGACCCAGAGGCTCACATGCGTGTTTTACGGCGCTTGAGTGACAGCTTTAAGCAGTATGGTCTTGCGCCCATACAATGGACGTACTCTCCCTTAAAGGGCCCAAAGGGAAATATTGAGTATTGGTTGTGGGCAAAGAATGTCTCTGACATTTCCGAATGTGTTTCTACCCTTGAATCTGTATCTATTCCTGAGCATAGCGAAGGATCCTTTGCGGTAAAATTAGATACCAAATCTGAGACTTCATTTTTAGTATGTGATGAAATAGAGACAGTCGTAACAAAAGCACATGCCAATCTGGGCACAGATTAAGTACGGACAATAGACAGGAGGCAGCAGCATGTTTGAAGGAAGAAGCATCGCACTGGTCGTTAAGAGTCATGATGAGCGTGCAACGGCTGCAGCTGCTACCTTGCGGCAATGGTGTGCTGATAATGGTGTTCAGGTCAAATCATATGATGCCAATCAAGCGAATCGCAACGTTGCTCCTACGGTCGGACTAGTTGTTGCCTTGGGTGGCGATGGCACCATTTTGCGCGCAATTAGAGAGCTAAGCAACTACGATATTCCTGTACTTGGCGTAAAATTTGGCAGATTAGGTTTTTTGTCAGGAGCGCCTGCGAGTGAGGCGATTGATGCTGTTAAAGCAGCGCTAAGTGGCGAAGTTCAGATTGAGCAGCGTGCCATGCTAAACGTTCATGCGTGGTCGGGATCAACCTGCCTAGGGCAATACAAAGCTTTGAACGAAGCCTTGATGGGACGAAATCCTCAGGCACTCATCGTTGTTTCACAGCTCATTATTAATGGGCATCCTGTCTACAAGCAGCAAGGAGACGGCATTATTGCGGCAACGGCAACGGGATCAACTGCTTATGCCTTGTCGGCTGGTGGGCCAATCCTGAGCCCCGGTTTTCGCGGGATCGCACTGGTTCCGCTTGCATCACACAGTTTAGTCAGCCGTCCAATCGTAACTGCTCCTAGTGACGCAGTTCGTATTGAATTGCCCAGTCCAACGCATGCCGGCGTTACTCTCACAATTGATGGCTTGGCAGTGTACAACAGTGATGAGTCTGACCATGCGCTGACACATATTGATGTTGAATTAAGCAATCAGTCTGTGTCGCTGGTTAAAACGTCGTCTCGACTATTCTTTGATACTCTCGCATCAGAATTCTTTGTTCAGCGTGATGGCTGTAAGCGTACGTCATCCTAGGACTGTTGTTGATGCTTCGCGACTTGCACATAGAAAATCTTGCCTTAATTGATGACTTATGGCTTGAATTTGATTCAGGCTTGAGCGTACTTACAGGTGAGACGGGCACAGGTAAAACGGTGTTGCTGTCTGCACTTGAGCTGGTTATGGGTGGACGTGGCGACAGCGGAAGTATTGCACCTGATTCTGCGAGTGCAAAAGTTCAAGCAGTTTTTGACAGCAATAATGCCGCAAGTAAGTTAGGTGATGATAACAGTGCTAATGATGATTCTGCAGAGATTATCGTTTCACGCACCATGAATACAAGTGGCAGAACACGTGTCTTACTTAACGGAGAACTTTCCACAGTAGGAGCTTTGCAAAAACAGGTCGGATGTTTAATCGATCTGCATGGACAGCACGACCATCAGGCACTGCTTTCACCTGCGCGTCATATTGAATATTTGGATCGTTGGGCATCTGCGAGTGTACAGCCCTTGCATGATGCTTATGTAGCTTCACGCGAACAATGGCAAGAGTCGCGTGAAGAGCTGAGCCAGGTTCAAGTTCTGATTGCGCAAAGCGCCGAACAATCAGAAGCAGGTCGTATTGCGCTTGCAGAAATTGAACGTATTGATCCTCACCCTGGTGAAGATGATGCTCTGCGTGCAAGCTTGCCTACGCTGCAAAACAGTGAACAGATTGCCGAATTAATGGGACAAGCTCAACATGCTCTGCGCGGAGAAAAGGCTGCGCTTGACAACTTATACAGCTTAGATGTCGCATTAGAGCAGGTTATAACCTTTGATCACTCGGCAACAGAGATGCGTGAAGCTGCACGTGAGGCTCGTGGCATGCTCGAAGGTCTTGCTGATCTGATTGGTGATTACCTTGCAAGTATTGAACATGACCCGCGTGCACTGGAAGAGGCTTTTGAACGCCTGAGCATGCTTGAAGGACTGGCAAAGCGCTACGGTCCTACGCTGGATGCAGTCTTTGCGCGACGCGATCACCTTCTGTCTGTTGTAGATGTGGGGGAGAACAGTGAAATCCGCCTGCAAGAGGCACAAAGGGCAGAAGAGAAAGCGCAGAAACAATTACGAGATGCTGCGGAAGCTTTGTCAAAGGCGCGACATGTAGCCGCTGCAGATTTCATCACACAGCTAAGTAATGCAGCAAAAGACTTAGAATTGGGCAAGGTGCGCTTTGACGTTGACTTTAAAGAGCTTCCCTTTGAGCAATGGACTGCAGCGGGTAGTAATCACATAGAAATTCTCTATGCGCCAGCACCAGCGATGCCTGCACGTCCGCTTGCAAAAATTGCATCTGGTGGTGAAATCTCACGTGTTATGCTCGCTCTGAAATCGGTATTGGGCTCTGCAGATAATACGGCAATCCTTGTCTTCGACGAAGTTGATGCAGGAATAGGTGGTGCGACAGGACTTGCCATAGGGGCAAAACTTAAAAATCTTGCTCAAACTCATCAAGTAATTGTGGTAACCCACCTAGCTCAGGTTGCAGTGTATGCAGACCATCACTTTAAAGTAAGTAAAGAAATAGATGGTGACACGGTCAAGACAAGAGTGGCAACACTTTCAGGCACAGAGCGTACTGCTGAAATTGCACGCATGTTGTCAGGATCTGATAGTGAAACTGCGTTGCAACATGCTACGGAATTGCTTCAGAACGCTCTTAACGGTTAATTTCTATGGTGAAAATGAAATCATTGCAGGAAAGAATACACGAATATGTGGTTCGTCACAAGCTGCTTGACATGGATGCATCTGACGTCCCCACACTAGTAATGCTTTCTGGTGGAGGAGACTCTGTTGCTTTGCTGCATCTGCTTACTTCAGGCAATGATGAAATAACAGAGTGCGTTCAGCCCTCGACTATTACAGTGCTGCACATTAATCATCAGTTGCGTGGGGAAGAATCTGATGCTGATGAGGTGTTTTCGCGCGAGTTATGTAAGCAGCTTGAACTACCCATAGTTGTGCGCCGAATTGATGCTGCGGGTTATGCTGCAGATAATAAGTTAAACCTAGAGGATGCCTGTCGCATCTTGCGATACAAAGAGGCAGAAAAGCTACTTGATGAATTGTGCAAGCAACAAGAAGTACCCAGTAGTTCTGGACATATTGTGGTGGCACATACACGTGACGATCGTGTTGAGAATTTCTTTGCACGTGCCATTTACGGATCGGGACTAGGTGCGCTGGCTGGCATTTCTCCGCAGCGTGGACGCATCATTAGGCCACTACTTGATATCGACAGAAAAGAGTTGCGTGATTGGCTGACTGCAGGCAAACATCAGTGGCGAGAGGATCCAAGCAACGATGACCTCTCGCGCACTCGTGCCTTTATCAGAGCACGTATTGTGCCAGAAGCAGAGAAACTACGTCCGAATTTTCGTGAAAATCTTGCACGTACTATGGACTTGATTGCAGATGACGACACACTGCTCTCAAGTATGGCACTCGACTTTGCACGTGGATTTTGCTTGGAGCGTGAAGCAGGTGAGCGTATCGTTCTGGACGCGCGACTATTGCTGACGCTTGATCCTGTTATGGCGCGACGTACTATTCGCACGGCAATCACTGAAACATTTGACGATGCTTCGCGCCTCGACGCCTCTCATGTAAAGGCAATCATGAAGGGATTGGACACACTCCGCCAATTGTTGGAAGCAGATACCGGTTCTCACGCCAAACTGAGACCTGCAAAAGTGATCTTTGCGCGCGACGTCCCACCTGCTCTGCGAGTAAGGCTCAATTACGATACAATTGAGGTTGCTCGGATTCGACCCTAGGCTTTCTAGCGCGCATGCATTAAATGCTGCTGCTAAGCCTGTCAGGTCACGTGCAAGCAAAACATTGACCCAAACACGCGACTGTGGAAAGGCATGCAGCCAATATGACTAATGAGTCAGCCATACACCCAGATATCGACAAAGTTCTGGTGACAGAGGCACAGCTGCGTGAGCGCATTGCGCAGTTGGGAAATGACATTTCGAGCGACTACGAGGACAAAGACTTGCTGGTCGTAGGCGTACTTAAAGGTGCTGCTTGGTTCGTATCTGATTTGACACGCTATATGACCTGTGACTTCACCGTGGATTATATGGCAGTGTCAAGCTATGGCGCAGCACATAAGTCCTCAGGTGTTGTGCGCATACTGAAGGATCTTGAAGTCCCGCTCGAAGGACGTCATGTTTTGATTACAGAGGACATATTGGATACGGGACTGACCTTGAAGTACCTTGTGCGCAACTTCCTGGGTCGTGGTGCGGCAAGCGTTGAGGTGGCAACCTGTGTCCTGAAAGAGGGTGCCCAAGAAGAAGAGGTAAGTGTGCGCTATGTTGGTTTTGTGCTGCCCAATGAATTTGTAGTAGGATATGGGCTTGACTATAATCAACGCTATCGTGGACTACCCTATATTGGACGTCTGTGTCCCAGCGTATACGCAGAAAAATAGAAACAAAATGGCTTGGAGGATGTTCGAATTGATTTGACGAACATATGGCAAGCAATACGTAATATAAGATACAGATTGGAATAAGGAGCAATAGGTGGCAAACATAAAGCCAAATCCAAAGAAAAAGACAGACCAAGATCCAAAGCAGGCTCGTAAAAAGTATTTGATATACGGACTAGCAGGATTGATACTGGTATGGGCGATTTCAGCTCAGGTAGCAGGAACTTTGTTAGACAATGACGAAGTTACCGAATGGAGCCGAACAGAGTTTACTGTAGCTGTTGAAGACGGACGCGTTGGCTCAATCGAATATATGATGGTAAACGGCTCTGTAAGTGGTGAATATTGGGATGATCCTGCTGATGTGGGTGATGAAGATACAGCGAAAAAGTTTACTGCAAATTGGGGCACCAATGAAGAAGGTCTCGGTATTCTTGCCGAGGAAAATAATGTAGGGTTGGACTTCGATGATACGAATCCTGACTTTTGGGTTGGCATATTAATGGGCTTTTTGCCGATACTGCTGATTTTTGGAATTATACTATTCTTCTTTTCGCAAATGCAGGGCGGACAGCGTGGCGTGATGGGCTTTGGCAAGGCGAAAGCGAAAAAGACTGACAAAGAAAAGCAGAAGGTCACCTTTAAAGATGTTGCAGGCTGTGATGAGGCCTTAGCCGAACTAGCAGAAGTTCGTGACTTTCTTGCTGATCCAGCGAAATTTGAAAAAATGGGTGCACGTATTCCAAAGGGCGTTCTATTGGTAGGACCTCCGGGAACAGGTAAGACTCTGCTGGCACGTGCTGTTGCCGGTGAAGCAGATGTACCGTACTTCACGATTTCTGGTTCAGACTTTGTCGAGATGTTTGTTGGCGTTGGCGCAAGTCGTGTGCGCGACTTATTCGAGCAGGCAAAAGCAGAAGCTCCTGCGATTATCTTCATGGATGAAATTGACGCGGTAGGTCGTCAACGTGGTGCAGGATTGGGCGGTGGACATGACGAGCGCGAGCAGACCTTGAATGCACTGCTGGTTGAGATGGACGGCTTTGAGATGCAGGATAACGTTATCTTGCTTGCTGCAACCAATAGGCCAGATGTACTGGATCCTGCCTTGTTGCGTCCTGGTCGCTTTGATCGTCAGGTCGTTGTTGATCGCCCAGACCTAAAGGGTCGAGAGGCGATTCTGGAAGTTCATGCAAAGAATAAACCACTTGCAGACGATGTTGATTTGAACGTCATTGCACGTCGCACGCCTGGATACACGGGTGCAGATTTGCAGAATTTGCTGAATGAAGCGGCATTGCTTGCTGCACGTGGGAGCAAAGAAAAAATCGAAATGGATGATGTCGAAGAAGGCATTGATCGCGTGCTGATGGGACCAGAGCGTAAGAGTAGACTGATTTCAGAAAATGAGAAGCTGACCATTGCGTACCACGAAGCAGGACACGCCATTGTGGGGCACTACACGCCACACAGTAACCCTGTGCACAAAGTGACAATTATTCCGCGTGGTGGCTCACTGGGATCGACCTGGCAGTTGCCTACAGAAGATCGTTTTCTGAAGTCGAAAAAAGAGATGCTTGATGATATTGCTGTGCTGCTTTCAGGTCGAGCTGCAGAAGAATTGACCAGCGGAGATGTCACTACTGGTGCAGCTAATGACATTGAACGTGCAACCAAGATTGCAAAAGATATGGTCATGCGTTTTGGCATGAGTGATGTTTTGGGACCGCAGTGCTTTGGCGAAGAGCCAGAAAATGTATTTCTTGGTCGTGACTTTGCAAAAGGCAATGATCACGGTGAGGAGACTTCTGCAATCATTGATAAAGAGGTTGCACGCATCATCAGCGAGGGCTATGAGCGCGCACGTGCCATTCTAGAACGCGAGAATGATATGCTGGTACACATGGCAGATGAGCTAATGAAGGTTGAGACTCTTGAAGGTGAAGATTTGGACAAGGTCTTTGCTACGGGCAAAATTCAGGTACGTGTAGAAGTTCCTGAATTGGGTGAAATTGATCCTGCAAAAGATGAGGCAATTTCTGATGTGCCCACAGATGAAACTTCTTCTGGTGGCGACGAAATAGCTCCGACTCAGTAAAGCTGACAGTGCGCTTACCATGATGGATCAGGAAAAAATTGAACGTGGTGTTCAGTTAATCCTTGAAGGGATTGGCGAAGATGTCCAGCGCGAAGGACTCAAAGACACTCCAAAGCGTGTTGCTGACATGTATCGTGAGGTCTGCGGGGGACTGGAAGAAGATCCCGCAGACCATTTTAAGGTAACCTTTAGCGAGGGGCATCAAGAGATGGTACTGGTACGCGACATTCCCCTATATTCGCTATGCGAACATCATTTAACACCCTTTATTGGGCGTGCTCATGTAGCATACATTCCTGGCGATAACGGGCAATTGTGCGGACTGTCGAAACTTGCACGTGTTGTTGAAGTGTTTGCACGCAGACCACAACTGCAAGAACGCTTAACAGCACAAATTGCAGAAAGTATCGTTGACAACCTAGACCCTATGGGCGTTATCGTGGTCATCGAAGCAGAGCATTTGTGCATGTCAATGCGTGGTGTGCGCAAGCCAGGCACAGAGACTATCACATCTGCTGTGCGTGGCATCTTTCGTGATAACTCAAAGACGCGTGCAGAAGCCCTGGCATTAATCCAGTCTCGATAAAAGGATATTTCATGAGCAGTTATCCGCAGATAGTGGGAGTGCTGAACATTACCCCGGACTCTTTTAGTGACGGAGGACTTTATTTAGACGTAGATTGTGCATTGAAGCGCGCTCATGAAATGTACAATGACGGTGCGCTCATCATTGACATAGGTGGACAGTCATCGCGTCCTGGCGCAGAGCCTGTTGCGACAGATATAGAACTTGCACGTGTTCTGCCCATTATCGAACGTCTAAGCACGGAGCTTCCTACAGTTCGCATATCAATTGACACGTATTGCCCTAAGGTGGCGATAGCAGCATGTGGTGCAGGTGCAACAATAATTAACGATATTACGGGCTTCAGTAATCCTGAAATGATTGAAGCTGCACTGCAGGCTGGTGCCGATTGTGTGCTGCTGCACATGGCAGGTAATCCGCATACCATGCAGGATAATCCCTTTTACATTGATGTTGCTTTTGAGGTAAGTGAATATTTGATGGAAGGTGCTGAACGCCTAACTGCGGCAGGAGTATCTGCCGAAAAGATTATTTTGGATCCTGGATATGGCTTTGGCAAAACACTTGACCACAACCTTGAGCTATTGCTGCATGCATCAGAACTGGCAGAGCGCGTCCACAAAGCAGGACATAAATTGCTGATTGGTGTGTCGCGTAAATCATTTATCGGTAATCTGTTTGGCATTGAAGATCCCGTGCAGCGAGATGAGGCATCTGCACAATTTGCTGCAGTTTTTGCAGCAAATGGGGTAGACTATCTGCGTGTTCACGATGTCGCAATCAGCTTGCGAGCAATAGAGCGACTTATGGACAGCAGAACGCCAGCAGTTGACGCATATATTGCACTCGGTTCAAATATGGGTGGTTCCATGGGCAATATCGCAAATGCACTGCGCCATTTAGATGCGTTGCCTCATACCTCGCTTGAAGATTATGCAGCACCTGTTATGAGCGAGCCCGCATATGACGCTGATCAGACTTCGTTCACGAACACGGTTTGTCGCCTAAAAACACAACTAGAGCCGCTGGCACTATTTGCCTATATGCAGGCCATTGAAGTAGAGATGGGACGTGAGGAAACACGTCCAAATGGTCCACGAATTATTGACTTGGATCTGTTGACTTACGGCAATCAGGTTATCGATTTGCCAGAATTGCAAGTTCCACATTCTCGCATGGCAGAACGAGCATTTGTTGTGGAGCCACTGCATCAAATTGCTCCCAACTTTACTTTGCCTAATGGCAGTACACTTGACTCTAGATATGCTACGCATGGAAAAATTATTTCCAATTTGCCAAAAGCTGCTATTGAAAGCGAACTGCTGCGAAAGCAAGAGCAAGACCGATAAGTCATCAGCTATACTAGAGTGTCAGAGCAGAGTTGCATAGGAGTAAATAATGGGCACACAGCAACCAGGCAAGAAAAACTTCACCACAGCATCATTTAGAGAATACAAACAAGCAGGCAAGCGCATTGTCATGTGTACTGCGTATGACTACATGCAGGCAGGCATTGTTGAAGCAGCAGGTGTCGACACGATACTTGTAGGTGATTCTGTAGGCATGACAACACTTGGACACGATAATACGCTTGCGGTGACTATGGATGATATGATACGTGCCACAACAGCAGTAGCAAAGGGTGCGCCCAATAGCTACATCATTGCCGATATGCCCTTTATGAGTTATCAGCCGTCCCATGACATGGGAATGCACAATGCTGCAGCACTCATCTCGCAGGCTGGCGCAAACGCTGTAAAGATTGAAGGTGCTTCAATTGAAGCATTAGCATTGATTGAGAGTCTGGTTGCAGCAGGAGTTCCTGTTATAGGACATTTGG
>Ga0123355_10008815_pt1 | contig 15259 bp, 8 predicted proteins | sample TergutEmb28metaG_3_FD_89872 | JGI IMG/M metagenome (GOLD analysis project Ga0123355, IMG submission 89872) | Embiratermes neotenicus P1 segment gut microbial communities from Petit-Saut dam, French Guiana - Emb289 P1 | ecosystem: Host-associated > Arthropoda: Insects > Digestive system > Gut ... | reverse complement strand
TCAGTGTGCATGTTTTCTCTTTTTTGTTTTTAATTATTATATCTGGCCTATTTGCTGTAACTTCTCTGTCTGTGTGTACTGCTTGATTCCACAACACTGTGACATCTCTCTCTTCACACACTGGCTTGGGCATGTGTGTGTACCATTTGTCTGTGGTTTCAGTGCCTAAGGTTTTACATATTGAGTAGTGCAAATGTGTACAAACTTTATCGTTTCTCATTAGATATTCGTTCGTCGCCAAAATGGGGTATCCCAAGGTTAAGTGAACATTATTATTATTATTATTATTATTATTTACTGCAATTGAGTTTTCACTCGGTGGCAGTGGTCCTTACACTAGTAACAAATAAGAATAATTATACATAAACAAAACAATACAAAAACATAGTACAAACAATATAAAACACAGTAAATACAAGTACACATATTACCAAAACACCCACACAATTGTCGATACACCCACATGTTACAAAACCCACATATACACTCAAACATTACAAAACCCACATGCACACACACACGTTTTACAAAACAAGTTAAATCAGCCACAGTACAAGATACACACCAAATAAAATAGTCACAATACAATCAAGTACCCACAGTAAAGGTCACCCTAATGTGCATGGTACATTTGTCCCCAATAACTTTAATGTACCTCACTTCACTGCACTTAACTTCAAACAAAATCACTTCACATAAATCACATAAGTTCACTCCACATCACTACACTTCACATCACTTCACTTACTTACACTCAACCCCCACTTGAATTCCCTTGATTGTAACTACATTCTTAACCCTCTCTCTAAATATGTTTAGTTTAGAGGGGAAAGACACTAGTAAGCCTGCAGGTCATTGGTTCCAGCTTTTAATCTTCCTATTTCGAAAGGAATATTTACCAACATCTGTTCTTTGTTTCCTAGTCCTAATTTTCTGATTATGATCATCGCTACTCAGGTAACATGACTTTACATGTCTATCCCCTAGCCCTTTCCAAGCCTGTCCCCCGGTGTATGCCTTGAAAAGGGCGCATATTTGGGCTATCAGTCTACGCTGTGCCAAAGTTTCCCAACCTGACTCATTTATATTATTTGTAAATTTAGCCGCTGTCTTTTGCACCCGATTTAAAGCGCTTACAATATGTTGAAGCCTGAATGATAATTATCATCAATTATAATTGAAGCACTGCTGTAGGCCAGCATTGTTATCTGTACAGACAACTGGACAAGCAAAGTTATCCGGCAATGTAACTTTATTATTTACCTGAAAGCTGTATCATACCCAAGAAGGGGAATGTACTACCTTATAATTGTATGTGATATGTATTTTTGGCTCACCAATTTTCCATCCTTATAAAATGATTATTAGGGTTTCTGAAGTTGCAAGTTTTTAGTTTTTTGCAGCTGTGTTGCTGAGGTTTCTGTTGTGGGACATGACACTGTGTCACTGTGTAATTGGTTCATGATATTTCAAGATAGTGTAGTGGTTTTCAGGTGTCACAATGCCATTTGTTTTGGACATTTTTACCTGTGTAGATGAGACCATTACATTGTCGTGAAATATCAGGAACTGATTACCTAGTGATGCCACATCACCGTCTATAAGAACAAAAATTCTGTTTCTTAAGGCCATTGTAATGGCTTTTGCTATGTGTCTTTGCAGTTGAGAAAAGCACTAATAATAATAAATGTGTAATTCCTATTCAGAGCAAGCCCGCTACACACGCCCTTTGTACCTGTTGTCTAATTCTGGAGGCTGTGAGAGTATAGTGGTTTCAGCAGGTGGCCAGGGAAGAGAGAAGCTAAGCAAGGAACAGCTGGCAGCTCAGCATCAGGCTCGTATTGATGCAATGCGACCACGCAAGAAGAAACATATTCAGGTGAATTTATAATTCTGGGCTTATGTCTTTTGTTATAAATTTTCCACTTGGATCACTTCATTTTTGTAATCTACTTTCTTTCTTGAAGAGCAGAAAGTAGCCTTACGAGGTAATCATTCAGTCTGTCTGTGTGGGCTTGCATATGCACATCTACACATTTGCATGTATATGAAGGGGTGTAAGCATGTCCATGTGTTTTTATATTTTCTGCATGGTCATCTGTTCTTTTGTATCATATGATATGTCCTTTACAGTGAATTCTGGTGAAATGCCATTCCAAACAGCCATAATCCACTGCCCAAGCAGGGCTTTAGATGGTTTTTTTTAATGTTTCATGCTAGTGGTAGTGGCCAGTTCGCAAATAGCAACTACTCCACATACAGTCTTTTGTGTTGTGTAGTTCTCTAACAAAGAGATAACTCGTTACAACACACATTTGACTGGCCGACCATTACTAGTTATGAAAAGTGGCCATGGAACCGTCAGGGACATAGCAATTTCCAGTGCCTTCTCTGGCAACAGTGTACATATTTACAATTTTTTTTTTTTTTTAACAGGTTGAATTGACTTCTTGCAATAATATTAATTTTTGGTTTGTCATATATTCTGCTCCACAACATGGAATTCCGTTGCTTCTACCCAGTTGTTGGTTACTTCTGCAAATTTATTTACCATACATTTAAGATTACTGTGATAACTACAATGCATTGATTACTGTATTTCATATGCTATTGTACTTTTCAGTACAATCACCCATGATATTTATATAATACTTTAACTTCAAAAATTCTCACTTCAGTAGTGTGACTAAGCTGTCATTGTATAAAAAAGAAGTCTAAAGTGTAAAATAACATGCTTTGTTATTGTAGCAAGTGTGTAATTTTGTTCTTTTACATATCCATGGTAGAAGAATATTCACTGTGTTTGAAGAATGTGTTTATCTTTGTGCACAGCCATCAATTTTTCAGATTCTTGTCTTTTATTCATTTAAATACAGTATTGTAAATTGTGATCAGCTTATTGTTTTCTGCATTGTCATTGGAAGTTTATTTTTCAGGATTCGTGGTTCCCATTGGCTGGTGAAGGTGGTTATACGATAACACACAGTGAGGATGGGGAAGCTATTCATACAACAGTTTTTATCCCAGATTCTCATAAAAATACAGTCAAAGTTCATACAACTAAACCAGAACCTATCAAACTCATTTACTGCAACAAGTTCACAGAGTCTAAACCAGTAAGTTTGTATGTAAGTTATTTTCTTGTTTGTAGTGTAATGTAACTATTACAGTACAGAGTGTTGGGTGCTTTGAGTACAGATATTACAAATATTTTGTAACTACTTTTAACAATCTTTTTATATGTGGCTGAGTTTTGTTTCGTCTAGTGCATGACGAATATATTGCACTTCAAATCTCATGCAGCAATCCTGAATTCATACTGTGCTGTCTAATGACTTACTGCACACTGTTAGGAATGTGGTCAGGCTATAGTAATCAGAGATCAGTGTATAGGTAAGGTAGTGACTGGAGGAGTTGAACGCAGCCTCTAAAAAGTACAAATACAAATACTTTGCTGCATTCGTTAGCGACACAGGCACATTTATGATTTTCGTTGCTGTTAGCTCCAAGGATTAAGCCGTTTGGCTTATTATCTATTTATAATGTACATTTTATACAAATATTCGTGTACACTCCTTGAAGCAGATCCGCAAGAAAGAGTCGAAACATGGTGTAGTCCGAATGTTTTAATTGTAAAAACTTTATATTGTGCTGTAGTGCTTTTGTTGGTATATAATTGAATTTTATGTTGGTATGTGTTTAATTCTACTCTGGTGTCAGTACGATGTTTGTGACTAATTTGTTGTGAGCCAAGCTCCTCAGAAATTTCATCTTTGCCAATTTTATTTTTCATCTTATCAGTTTTCCTTAACGTCAGTTTTCAGAATTATACATTGAAGTTGGAACAGCCATTATTCTATAGAATTTTTGTTGTGTTGATTTTAATGCTTTTGATTTATGTGTTCTTCAGATTGTTCCTCATATTCTCTGAAATCCACCAAGCTTAATGTTGACATTATATTTAAATGTTAATAAGAGACATTGTACCATAAGTGATTTCTACTGTGAATTTGTTCATGATTTCATTTTCACTTAGCGTTGTACACTGACTTTGATTTTGCACTCAAAATGCCATAGCTTTAATTTTAGATGCAGGTACTTCAAATTATATTGTCTCTCATTATCACTAAGTTGGTTCATGGAGATCCCATAATAGGTCATGTCATAATCAAAAAATAATGTCTGGTCATCTACAGATAAAATTATTCATAAATTTTATTCACTAAATATATATATATATATATATATGTGTGTGTGTGTGTGTTAATTAATTATTAAAATACATAAAGCCAGAGGCAGTGGGCAACCTTGTTTAACCCCTTGGTTAGTGTTTGCTCTTATAACCTGTTCACTCCTTCTTGTTGGTAGTGAATTATGTATGTGATAAATGCTTTGTGTTATTTTATTTAAGTGTGCTGGATAGCCCTTCTCTTCCATTACTGATCATAACTTATCCTAGCATACTGTACTGAAAGCTTTTCCATAACGAAAGCTGTTTTCCCATCTCATTTATTTTACATGACATGAAGAATGTTACCAGGAGGAGGTATCTTCCACAAATGCAGTGTAAAGGACTTTACTGATATGTTGTACAAAATCTAAGGTAAAAGCAACTTAAAGGTGAATTATCCCTGTGCATGCTGTGAAGGCATATGGAAGAGTAGTGGTGTAGCTGCACTCACTAATCTCAGCACTGGATGGAGTTGAGAGGTCAGCTTCATACCCTGATTACTGTACTCCTGGTGAAAGAACCCCTGGTACCCACTGAATAGGAGACTGGATGGGCCTTAGTGCTAATCTCAATGCTACAGTGAAGAGACAAATCTCTCACCCCAGCCATCCAGCCTGTCCACTTACTGAAAATTTAATGCCTTCTTTATTCTCAAATTGATTAAGGGAAATAAAACTGGGACAGTTCCATTAAGTTACGACTTTTTGAAGTATATTTGAAAAGAAATGTTGCAACTATTTAGTTTTATCATGCACATTCATGTGTCCAGCTGTATGCATGTAACAGGACCCAGACTATTTGATCACTTTTGATTGTTTTCACAGGAGTAAATTTTGTACATCCATAATGATTTTGATTTATAGCTTTATAGTTTTGTTGGGTATTATGACTAGCCTGTGGGCTGGACAATCCAGAGTTTGAATCCGAGGGGGAGCAAGGGATTTTTCTCTTTTCCAAAATGTGCGGAGTGTTCTGGGGGCAAACTCAGCCTTCTGTTCAATAGATAACAGGAGCTCTTTCCCAGGGGTACAACAGCTAGGGCATAAGGCTGATGACTCATCATCTAGTGCCAAGTTCAAGAAGGCATAGAGCTTTGTACTTTCACTCCTCCTATATGCCAACATGGTGTACACACAGGCAACGTTACCTTTTACGTGTAACTTTTCAGTCATTTTGTGATTCCCACTTTCACTTATAAACTTTTCCATGTATCTTTTCACAAGACTTTAGCACACGTATACTAACTCCATGAAGTAGAGTTGTCAATGAGAAGTCATAGTTTCTCAGCTAGTCGGAAATTCCCCATGTTTTATGGAACCTGGAAGTTCAGTGCCAAGTTTACCTGAGCCTGCCACTAGTCCTTATCCTGAGCCGGATTAATCCAGTCTGTTGCCTCACACACTTTACTGATTTATATAAAATTTAAATTATGGCAGCAACATTTATCATCCACTTTAATTTTGTTTTTAAGTCACTTTACTCATAGGTCTCATAAACCTTTACATGTGTCATTGCAGTGTTTTGACATATTCCTGTGAAACTCTATGTAGATATTGTAGTTGGACCATGTTACTTGCACACTCAACATGTAAATCTGTTCTGCAGGACACATATTTCATGTAGACACAGAAATGAAAAGACCAAATCTGGGCATTGTAATTCATGGTTAGGAAACCTTTCTGTTGTGGATGAAATTAATACTTTCCATGTCTTTACTGTTGAAGGCTCCATATTCAGTTGAACTTCACATAGAACCACTGCTTGTTATGGATATCCATGCTCATTCATCACACTCGGAAGTTATTGGATTACTGGGAGGGAGTTACGACCTCAAACGCCGGGTGCTTCAGATATGGCGTGCTGTAGCATGTCGCAGTAGCAGCAGTGGCATACACTGTGACATGTGCCCAGGTGACACAACTTAGTTGTTAATATTAATGTCTAGGTGAAAGTCATGCCAAGCTGTTATGGTAAACATATAAAAGTCACTGGCTGTAATATCTGCAGTACTATAAATCCAAACTTTCTCTTCTAGTTTTCGTAATGAGTAATCCTTCATTGTAAAGGTTGTGCCATAGCTCATGCAAATAGTCATCGACTTCTCACCACAGAGGCCCAGGTTCAGTCCCAGGTTATTCCATGTGTGATTTGTGGTGAACATAGTAGCACTTGGACAGGTTGTTTTCTGAGTAGTTTGGTTTTCCCCTGTTGGTTATAATTTTAACTGTGCTTCATATTCATTCCTCCATCATCCAGTGCTGGTACAAAAGGCCCATTAGCAGGCCCTAGTTCCAAAGGAATTGTTCCCACCCTACCCCAAGAATTTTAGTCTAGGAATGTAAATTTAAGTATCCTGCAGTTCTTCTAACAGACATTTCTGTTTTGTCACCAGACACTAGTACATGACTGGTGTTTTTACTATTTAGGGAATTTTACACGCAACTGAAACAAAGCACTGTGATTGAGCCTTCTTGTATTTGTGAGTAATCTGTGCATACTATGGAGATAAGAGGAATTCTGTGATACTGTTCTTCAGGAGGTTCTTTTTGTGCTATCACCATCTTATTGTGAATGAATGCTTTCATATACTGAATGAGAGGCTATATTGAAACCCTGACCCATTATAAAGTGCTCAAGTTGAAGCAGTTGGGAGAAAACTTTAGTTCAGGTGATCAGACAGTTACAGTGATAATATGTGCATGATTGTGCAGTAATTGACACAGACATAATTAATGAATCATGATAATGAGTAAGTGGTGAATGGTGTTGGTTATAAGATTTTGAATGAGAAGGCTTGTCAGCCTATATAGGATGAAACATTCTGTGGGGGTGTGACACATTTTATTATGGAACTTCTTAATTTTTTTAAATACTCCTTTAAATAGCAAAAGGGGTGTGCTTGAAGCAAGAGCTTTATTGTGGCCTTAGCAACCAGTGATAATAGATGAAACATGTTTTGCTTGAGATGGCCATGTATTAATGAGGATGTTGGCTTCTGTTTTGAGTCATGTCTTGGTGTATTTCAGATGTTACAGGGCTTGCCTACAAACTCTGAAATTTTTTTTTTCTGTCCAAGCATATATTTTCCTCATATAAGGCCATTTGTTCATCCATTGTTCTAGTTCTATGTATCAAAACCACAGCCTTTGAGAAATGGGTTCAGTTTCTGTCTTCTGGGTTAGAGGATGTAAAGAAATTCCTACTGTGTTGAGGCCATTGGTAGAAGTGGCCACCCTGGACCAGAATAAGAGAATAGTTGTACTTTGGGTTTAAATATCCTCACCATCAAAAGACAGAAATAGAACACATTTTCACATCGTAAATACAGACTCTTTATGTTCTCCACTTCCGCTAGTTTAACCGTTTGACGCCTAACGACCATATAGGAGTCGTACCGCACTGCTAACGTCTAAATGTTGTATTTTATATATTTATTCAACAAATATAAGTACTCAATATTTTAGAAATGGTATACACTCTCCATTTTTTTCTCTTTAAAATGCAGTATGTTTCTTAATTCTAACGTATTTGGTTCCTGTATTATTCACATTTTATATACAGGTGTGCTAAAATTTAAAAAAATAATTCCGGCGCCAAAAGGTTAAAGGCACACTGGCATGTGAGTGCCTTAACAGTGCTTCCCATCCATTTGTCTGTTTGTATGTGTATGACAGTTTGAGCACCAGTGAACAGATCTTTTCATGAAATTTTATATGAACCCTTTCAGTTTTCATTTAGATTATACAGTTTTAGTGACAGCTTTATGTGAAGACCCACTTATGTTTGCATACCTGCTCTGCACACCTGTGCAATTCCTATGACACTAGGTTCTTTTTTCATGTATTTTTATCAGTGCCTGATGGTGGCATGTAATTAAAGCTGAAACATGTTGCACAGAATAAAACGTTGTCCAGATATAAATCTGATGTGTCTTGTTATTCAGTCATCTGTTTTGTTTATCACAGTGGGATGTCTCGCCCAGAGATTTTAATACTTGTGTTAGACTACAGGGAAAACAAAACTGTCTGGAGCACCTGACTTGTAGAAAAGTGAATATGCCATGTAGATATGGGATGCCTACATTTCATAATGTGTTGATAAGTATGCATGGAAGCCACTTGAAAGAAAGATTTGAGCAGTTTAGCTTGTTATCAGTATATCTACAAGCAACTATAACAACATTTTAAGCTCCCCCTACTCATGTATAAGCAGAGGCACAACAAATGATTAAATGATTACAGTTTTGTAAGATGTGCTACTTCAGTTACGGTGGCATATTACTGCCAGTGGTGGTGTAGTAACTTGTCATACTAGACTAAAGGAAAGATACTTATAAATTTTAAGGCATAATGCTTCCAGATAGTAAGGTGTGAATTTTAATAAAATTTCTACAAGAAAACATTTGGTTGAAAACTGGTATTGTTACCATAAACATTTCCATATTTCATTACAGTATATAGCAGCTATGATTATCAATCAGACTGATTGAAGAGTTGTATATAAGAAATGATTTATGCATATGAGAAGTGTATTCATATATTTCATAATGATAGGCCGTGTCATAGCTCAGGTGGTTAATCACACTGGCTTCATACCTTGGAGACCTGGGTTCACTTCTAGGATGTCCATGTGGGTATTTAGGGGAGACAGTGTGATGATGTGGCATGTTAACACATCAACTTTATCCTGCCAGTTATTCCACCAATACTCCATGCTCATATGTCACAGGGAGCTAATACAGTACAACCATTTGAGGCCTTTGTACTGCAAGACTGAGTTGTAGCTGACTCGAGCAATTTTCAGAATGAGAACAGTAAATGAATGAAATTGAGCATCTGAATTTGTCTGATTTGTGCTAGTGTGTTTTGTCTGTAATAATTGCCATTTTGCATGTCCTACCACTCTGTCATACCCTGTGAGAGAGCAATCCTGACAGACCATACTTGACAATTCAAAGACTAAAATTAATGTACACTATGCATAAAGAGTCAGTGTGTTCCTCACAGAGAACATGATGTGCCTTCCTTATACAGACCTGTTGGTGAATGCTGTATGGGTAAAAAATTTCCATTTATTTTGTGGATTGTATGCAACAAATAAATACACTGTGTGGTCAAATGCAGAGTTTCTAGTGTTAAACCTGGTGTTACATGTAATTACCACTGTTGTTTAAAGTGTGAATTGGTCTTGTGCATGTAAATATACATACTGTCGTGTTTATGGTTACAATATTTTCATAGTTTCTCAAACTGAAGCCAGTGAACGACTCCATGATGAAGGGCTAGAGGTTGTTGGATGGTATCATTCACATCCTACATTTCTGCCTAATCCTTCACTTCAAGATTTGGACACTCAAAGCCACATGCAAAGCTGGTTTGCTAAAACAGCTTCAGCACCACTTGTTGGTTTCATACTGTCTCCATACTGCCCTACTAGTAAGACATCAGCATCTGAGTACAGGTAGGACATCCCCCAACTAATGTGTCAGTCATTTTTCGGTATATTTCGTGCCCTATGCTTATATACTTAGTATCAAGTTTTTCAGCTACATGCTGTTTTCAGGTGCTTGAAATGAAAGTTCCCAAAGATTGTAAGAATGCACTGATGTATGTATGTATATATGTGTATATATATATATGTGTGTGTGTGTGTGTGTATTTGCATTAAATCTACTGTAACTTTGATTGCATAAATGGATAGACTAAAGGTTATTACAGCGATTGTTAGGCATAAAGTCATTCTTGACAGTAATTAATTTTTTTTTAACCCAGGCCATCCTGTTGTGTCAGGACATTTCAGTATAACTCTTCTTACTGCTGTCAAACACGATAGTACTTTATTGCGTTCACCAGTAATATTACTTGTTTTGTTCCTTCTTATGGCCATCATTAAGCTTCAGATATTTATTTAAAACACAGGTATGTATGCAATTGTATATTTGGAATTTGCTTAAAATTTGTGCACTTGCATATTCCAGATGTTCACTTACATACATACTTGTTTTAAATATGTATTCTCTGCCTGATGATGGTCCACAGAAGTACCAAATCATGTAGCATTGTTGATAAATGCAATAAAGGATTGTTGTGTTTGACAGCAGTAACTATAGTAATATTAAAAAGTAATTCAGTTGTTCATGTGTATTATTTTTAGCGGAAATATTTCTCCAAGTCATCTGCTAAATGTTACGTTAGTGTAATGAGACAGTTGAAATAGTATTAACTGCTTACGACATAAAAACTGAACACTGTAATAATCAGAATGTAATTCTTCTTGTTGTTTCCTATGAATGTGAAACTGTATCACACAAAGGAAAGAACATACATTAGGGTACAGTGAAACCTCTATCCATAATGCCTGTATGCATCATTTTCCTATGGGTACTGTTCATTTCTTTTGGTTAAAAAAATTGCCCATATAAACAATGTATAATTATATTGGACACATTGTTCCTCAGTGTTACTGTATGTGTAAGTAATTAAAATTCTTGACCCTGATCCACAGTATTCCAGGAATTATTGTTTCTGAGAAGACAGCAGTGAAAGTAATGTGATGTTTTTGGGACTTATAATAATGGTAACTTGCCTATACTGGTAATTACCATTACTTACGAAATGTTGAAATGTTGCCGTGTCAGCCACCGTGTTGATAGTTGAGCAATGGAGGTGGGGGGCACTTAAATCTAAGGTGGCAAACTTGAGAATTATTTTCTACACTTGTTTTTATAGCACTGTCTCACATTTTCCAGCTTGTTTCACCTTGCTGCATGTGACAGCTGTGTGATTTAGTTTTATTTTTCCTGTCATTATTTTGATAATTATTACTTATTGTACATGCATACTGTGGTTGGAAAATAAATGAAACCATGCAGTTTTAAAAACAAAAAAACTTTCTCTGAAATACTATGCAAATGAAAGAGCATGGATGACTACAATCATTGTCACATGGGGTTTTAAGGGCACTGGATGCCTACATATTTGTTTAAGGTAGAAACATGTTGTTGGTAACAACTGTGCCACTCACCCAGATGATGCATCATTTCTGAGGTATGTGAAAGTTGTGTATTATCAATGAAATTTTACAGGCGTTCTACAAACATTTGATATGGACATCATAAAATGTTTCAAGTAGTTGTACAGGAACCATCCAGCACAGGAAGCTGTGTGCATGATGGGCTCAGGAAAGAACATTGACTTGAAAGCAGTGTTTTGCAAGTGATGCATTTCACATTAGCAGCTTGATGACAAGCATTCCATGAGGATGGATTTCCCTTGGCACTGTGAAAGGCATTGACTTGTGTTCCTCTGCATACAACTTGTGATATGCAGCATATCTGGGGCCAGTGAGTTGTGTGATAAGCATAGGGGAGTTGGGAGCAGTAGAGAGCAAATATAGATACAGATGTGATTCCGAACCAACGCTGAGCTTGAATGTAGTTTATGCTGCACTGAAAACTGTTCCACTGTTCTTGTACATGTACAGCATTGGCAAGCTTCATGAACAGAACATTTTTAGCTTAGAGTAGGCTCTGTTTTGTCTGAAAATCAGGGTTTCATTTAAACAGATTTCTTTGAAAAATATGATTGGCACAGGTATTCAAGAAACTTTTTATAAATCAATTTTTAGGTCTAAGCTAAGTCTCATGTTGTTGTCTTGTGTTGCTGACACATTTATTGCTGTCCCAAACTGTCATTTTCCTTCATTTATCTTTTTTTCCCCCTCTCAAGTGATGGATAGAGGTTTTACTGTATTTTAGGATAGAACATTGAGGGGCATATTTGAATCTAAGAGGAATGAACAAACGTAGTAAATTACTTTATAATTTGTATTCTAACAAAGCACTGTTGCTGCTAACACCATGAATTGTAGTGATTCTTGAGAAACTAATGGTCACTTGGCTAGCTGAGAAATGCCCAACCTTTTATGAAACTCAGATGTACAGTTTGGTGTTCACAACAGCCCACAATATTTTTTGTCCTTACCTTTATTAAATGAGGGAGGGTGTAAGGAACAATATGTAAATTAGAAGGGAAACAAAGACAGTATTAACATGGATATTAGGGAAATACAGTACGAAGATGTAAACTGGACTGAAGTGGTGCAGAAGGAAGAACAATAAAAATGCCTTTAAATTACTTCAGAAAAAGATTAGGAAAGAATGAGCATGCTGGATGAAAGAAAAGTATAATAAAGGAAATACAAAGAAAATTATGTGACCTTTCTGTGAAAGAGAACTGTATGTTTCACATTATTTAGTGTGCTGCTTTCATTTTCAGGTATGGTAAAATTATTGGCTTTTGGAACAGGACATTAAAATACTTTTTCCCCCCCTCCAGGTGTCTTATTGTGGAACCTAATGATGAGCTGACCAGTATTCCCTATCGATTAACAGTGGATGTCATATCAAATGAGCTGAACACCAATACACTTTTACGTCGAATGGACGCCATATTTTCATTACATGAAGAGAGTTCAGAGGCACTGGTAGATTTCAACACAGAGTTCAGTTCTGAACCACCTCTCACGTACTTAGAAAAGGTGATGTTTATACAGCATGAAATATGTAGCAGTGAGGTCATATTAGTTGCTTTTTGAAGGTGATTTTACAGGGGAACTGGAGTGAAGTATGGAAGGGTACATCCGGGAATTCTGGTCTTCTGTGGTAATACCCTCAGTAGTGAATACTGTTTAACATATCCCACTCTTCCTTCAAATTGTTTGGATATCTTAAATTACTTGCTACACGGCTTAACATTCCAGAAGACCAGAATCTTCAGCATCAGTGCTGTGGCAGACAGATCTCACAAGATTACATTTGTTTGTGACCATAGAGTATTTTTAAAAAATGTATAAATATGATAATTCTGTGGGGACTTAGCATCTCCTCCATTGCAAATGGGCAGAAATGAGAAAATTGGCCTGCCAGAACTGTATGTGCTAATTAAGCACACTAACTTGTTTGACACAATATTTCCTTATGTGTAGTAGGTTTTAATTTTTGTTTTGTTCTTCCAGTGTGTAGAAAGTGCTAGGCAGCACCTCAGATCCTGTCTTCCATCCCTTGCTGAAGAAGTTGAAGAGTGCATCTTAAGGAGTGTGTTACAGGCTTGCAATACTCTGACAGTATTAAAGCAGACAAAAAATGAAGTAGTTGCAGAAAAACAAGAATAATTTTATAGTCTTACGGTGTAACACGAGATACATCAGGTACCAACTCCATTCCGGTGCTATACCATTGAATTTTTGGTATATTTTGAGGATCTTTTTGTTACAATAAGAATTTTATATCCATCTTTTTTAGAAAAGTTAGGATATGTGTTCAAAGTAAGGTAAGAGGCAAGGTTTTGGTTCCTGTACAATTGAAGATGGTGTGGTCAGTATAATGATGCTATGTGCTGGATGGTCCTGGAATCAAATTGCGTGAGGGGGGGCGAGATGTTCCGTGCCATCCAGAAGGCTTTTTTACAGATTTAATCCTGCAGTTGCTTCTAATGTTAAGAAGCAAGGTTATTTTTGGGGCCATTTTTTCAGGAAAAAAAGTCTTATATAATGTTGGAAATATGGTATGTACAAATATGCGTCACTTAATGACGGGAATACATTCTGAGAAATGCATCGTTAGGCAATTTCATTGTCGTGCGAATGTCATTGAGTGTACTTACACAAACCTAAGATAGTGTAGCCTACTGCTCCTAGGAATCAAGCCTGTACAGCAAGTTACTGTACTGAATACTGTAGGCAACTGTAACTCAATGGCAGGTACTTGTGTATCTAAACATATCTAAACATAGAAAAGGTACAGTAAAATACGGTATAAAAGGTAAAAAATGGTACACCTGCATAGGGCACTTAACCATGAATGGAGTTGGCAGGACTGGAAGTTGCTCTGGGTGAGTCATTTTATTTTGCTTTTTAAACTTTTTTGTTAAAAACTAAAACACAAACACACATATTAGCCTAGGCCTACACGGGGTCAGGATCATCAATATCACTGTCTTCCACATCTTGTCCCACTGGAGGGTCTTCAGAGGCAATAACATGCTTCGAGCTGTCATCTGTGATAACAATGCCTTCTTCTGGAATACGTCCCGAAGGACCTGCCTGAGGCTCTTCGTGAGGAGATGTCACTCTTTTCAGAAATATATCCATGGTGGTTTGCTTGGTTTGTTTTTTCTTTTCATCATAGATTTACTTGTAAGCAGATAATGCACCATGAATATTACTCTCTATTAACAAAACCTTTTGATGTTGAGGTCCATGTTTTCAAACTTTTTAAGGAACTTGTTGAGGTCTGCAAAAGCTTCTGCTAAACCCTTCACTGTGAATTTTCTTAGGGATGCTTCTTTTTCTTCTCCTGCAGTTTCCTTTTCTCTTGCCTCTTCCTGAGCTATGCATTCCTTTTCCAGTTCCAACAACTCCTCATTAGTCAGTTCCTCAGGAACCGCTAGTTAGTTAGTTAGTTAGTTAGTTAGTTAGTTAGTTAGTTTTATTTAACCTTCCATAGAATTGTTACAGATATAGAATAAGTCATAAAATATTCATAAGATTGCATGCAAAGCATTTGTCATAACAAAATATGTACATTCACAGCAAACACATGCACAATATCCGAACCAGCACATCACAAGACAACAATGAAATTCATAGAAACTATTAAACATATGGTCCACAAAAAAATTCTTAAATTTCCTCTTGAAACTTATCAAATCACCAGAAAGATAACTTGTCATAACAAAATTTACACATTCGCAATAGATATATGTACAACAATAAAGTCAGGATTTTATCACAAGATAACAATTACAAACCTAGGAATATCAGCCATGCGAAGCGAAGTGAAGTGATAGAATTAATCGAGACTATAAAATGTATGGTCTATAAGAAAATTCTTAAGTTTCCTCTTAAAGGTTTTTAGATCACCAGAGAGATTCTTAATCTGTAATGGTAAATAATTAAAAATTCTACTACCAGAGTACAATACTCCCTTTTGGGCCATAGTAAGATTTGTAGAGGGCAGGTGAAGGTTAT
>Ga0123355_10008814_pt1 | contig 15259 bp, 7 predicted proteins | sample TergutEmb28metaG_3_FD_89872 | JGI IMG/M metagenome (GOLD analysis project Ga0123355, IMG submission 89872) | Embiratermes neotenicus P1 segment gut microbial communities from Petit-Saut dam, French Guiana - Emb289 P1 | ecosystem: Host-associated > Arthropoda: Insects > Digestive system > Gut ... | reverse complement strand
CACCTCGACCTCACGATACTCTAAGCGGGCTTCGGGCGATCCAGAAAAGATAAGGAGGCGTGGGTTCTCGGATATCGTGCACGACTACGCGGTCAGTTCGACGACTCGGAATGGGTCGAATTGCTCGACCCGGATATGGTGGTCGGCGACAGGCCGAATTTGCCGGTGTCGCCAGCAGTGTGACCAGTACGTGTGTTTTGTGGGGCGGAGAATCGAGCTCTCTCCACTGAGAGCGCAAAATCTTAAGGTGGGATCAGCTACTGTGCAGGACTGGGAGACTGAAGGTTCTTCAGGTCTCCCGCCGCTTTCGTTGCAATCAGTCCGAAACCGCGGTTGAGGGCTTCCTTTTGCACGGCTTCCAGATGACTGCGCGCATTTGCCCCATCGCCGAACGTCAGTTCGATCTCGGCAAGGGCCAGCTGTGGTTCCAATTCATAAGGCACGAACCCGAGATGGCTGGCTTTGGCGACAATCTGCTCGAGAGCTCTTGCTGCATCTTCGCGTGACATGCTCCCGGAAACCGCTTCCACACGTGCCGCAGCCATCGCGACCATCATCTCCGCCTCGCGGTCGCTGCACCGCGACAAATATTTTGAGCTCTTCTCAACCGCTTTTCGAGCCTCGAAGAGACTTCCCTCGCGCAACAGCACTTGAGACAAGACGGCATAAGCAAGGGCGGCATCGCGTGCCGCCTTCTCTTTTGTGAACTCGTCCGCCGCTGCAAGCGATGTGGATAGGGCTGCCGGCAAATTATTGCCGTCCAGCAGAAGTTCGGCCATCATCAAGCGCGCCCGGGCCGCGCTTTGTTTGTCGCCGATCGCCTCGAAAGTGGACACCGCTTCCGACTCGGCCGAGCTGGCCTCAGAAGTTTTCCCTTGTAACCGCAAGGCGCGGCCCAGGTTGAACAATGCAATCGCGGATTTGTCACGGTCCCCCACGTGGTTACAAATATTCACGCCTTCCTGCGACACGTGGATTGCGCCCGCATCATCCCCTAAAGCCAGCAGAACGGAACCCAAGGCTCCTTTGGTCAGGCAGACGCCATTCTGGTGGCCCAAGTCACGGTAGATCGCCATGGCATCCTCATAGTGCCTTCGCGACTGTTGCAGTTCGCCCAGCGAAAACAACACGTCGCCGAGATTGTCGAGTTCCGCAGCCGTTCCCATCTGGTTTCCGAGCCCCCGGAAAATGGCAAGGGCTTCCTCGTATTTGCGTTTCGCCCCGACCGCGTCGCCCTGATTTTCCATCAGAATGCCACCGAGATTGATGCTGACTGCCCGTCCCCGTTTATCACCGGATCGGGCGAAGATCTGTTCTGCCTCACTGGCAGCGGCAGCGGCGTCCTCGGGCCTTCCCAGGTTCGTCAATGCCCAGGCCTGATCCTTACGAGCCTGAGCCAGCAGCAGAGAAGCTCCCAAATTCCGGGCTTTCTCGACCCCCATGCTGCTGTACTGAAGATCGGCCCGGAAATCCCCGAGTGATTCGGCCGTGTGCGCGTCCGCCATGTCGATCCGCGCATCGTCGCCCAGCGGAGCTGGCAGCTTGCGCAACATCAGTAAGGTCTGTTGCGCATCTTTGCTGTTTCCGCCGCTGACCTGCGCGTCCGCAAGAGACAAAGCATAATCGAGGTTGTCGGGGAAGAACTCCACCAGGGCGCGGTATTTCTCGATTGCGTCGGCCCACTGCTTCGAAGCTTGATGGAACCGCGCGGCTACCAGCAGACGTTCTGCGCTAGGCAGGCCGGACGACAGTTCGTAGGCGCGTTTGGCTTCGGCTCTCGACAATTCGTCGTATCCCAACGTCGCCCAGGCTGTCGCCAGCGCAGAATGCGACAATGCGTAGGTGGGATCAATCGCGATGGCCTTTTCCAGCAGGTCGCGTGCACTGAGCGCATCCAACATCCGCAGCCGTTCCAGTCCCTCGGAGTAAAAACGCGCAGCCTCCTGGTTCCGTGGCAGGACAACGGCGATTTCTGCCGCCTCGGAACTGCTGACCGGATGGACGCCGAGACTCGAGCGCAGCTGCTCTCCCGCCTGCGAAACCAGATCCAGCAGATGCCCTTCTGTGCCGGTTTGGGAGGCCGCAGCGACAATCGCGCCGCTTCGGGCATCCAGCAGTCGCAGATCCAGCCGGACTTGAGGAGCAGAATTACCGGCCAGCACCGCATACGATCCCACCAGCACCATGTCGGTCGAGAGATTGTTCGCCACTCGGGTCAGATTGTCTGCACTGAGACTGCTAAAGTCTCCCAGGGAGAGTTCAAGCTTCATTCGCGCAACGTTTTCCGGGGAGATCAAACGCAACTGGCCTCCGGCTGCAAGTTGGGTGGTCAGCCAATCCGCCAGAGCCGTCGAAATCCAGTCCTTATCAGGTTGATTCGACAGGTTCTTGAATCCGAGCACAGCCACCGAACGCTTGGCACGCGTGGCTTCCGGGGATGAAGCGTTGTAGCGCGCCGTCTCACTCTCAATTCTGGAACGTATGTAAAAGACCGCCGCGCTCGAGAATAGTACTAGAGCCGCCACAACAAGGTAAGCGGTGCGCGGCCACGGACTCAGGGGGCTGCCGGCGAAGCTCAGCCTGGCCTTCCGGTTCACAGATCGGTTCGATTTCCCTCCCTCTGTCTGCGGATTCGCGATGCTTGCTGGCTGGATTGCCGGCGAATCCGCCGACGGCAGAAACGAAGTGACGGGGGCGATGAAGCGATAGCCGCGACGTGGCAAGGTCTCTATGAATCGCGGCGACTCCGCCGAATCACACAACGCCGCCCGCAGTTTGTTCACGGCTCGATTCAGACCGCGATCGAAGTCAACGAAGGTGTGATCGGACCACAGAGTCGCCCGTAGTTGTTCCCGGGTGAGGAGCTCACCAGGATGCCGGAGCAAGAGAACCAGCAGGTGGAACGGTTGATCCTGAAGCTTGATGCGAAGGCCGCACTTGCGTAATTCCCCAGAGCCGAGATCAACCTCGAACGTGCCGAACCGGAAACTCGAAGGAGGAGGCTCTGCCCCGGTCATTTGGGAACGACTCCCACAAGCGCAGCCGAACATAGCACGTACCGTCACCGACTATCAAGACTGACTAGCGCATTTTTGTCCCGTTTTTCCGAAATAGATCTTCCCCGATTGGTCGGCAACCCGGCGCCCGAGTGCGGAGAGTACTGCATGGAAACCCATTGTCCTCATAGAGATACACGGGGACAAAAAGAGGATGCCGGGGTGGCTTGACCACGGACTAATCGAAAGGCATTAATGCCGGTTCAAATGTGGAGGGGTCTCATGTGCACACAACGAGTCGGGAGAATCCTTGCCCTCGGAGCGGCTTTCATCATGGCGTCGGCGGCGGTGAGTTTGGCTCAGTACCACGTCAACGGCACTATCACAGGGACGGTTACCGACCCCTCCGGGGCCGTGATTGCGGATGTGAAGGTTACGGCCATGAACACCGCTACCAGCGCCGTCCAGTCAACCCAAACCAATAGCGCCGGCGTGTACCTGTTCTCCGATATGGCTCCCGCGACCTACACCGTGAGCGCGACAAAGGAAGGCTTTAGTACTTGCCAGGGCACCGGTGTGATTTTGGAGCCGTCATCGACTCGAACATTCTCTTGCGCATTGCAGGTTGGACAAGCCACAGAGACCATCGCGGTTTCGGCCAGCGCGATGCAGGTTCAGACCGATACCTCGCAGCTCAGTGAAGTGATCGACTCAACGCAAATCGAACAACTTCCAGACAACGGCCGCAACTTCGCCAACTTTCTCGCCCTCGAGCCCGGCGTGGCTGGGATCAGCTTCGACAGCTTCAACTCCATGAACATTTTTGCCACCCAGGGCGTGGCCGTCAATGGCTTGCGCGACAGCGACAACAACATCCTGATCGAAGGAGTCTCCTCGCAGCGTACCCGTGACAACGCCGCCGAAACCGCTGCTCCTGCCATCGACGCTATCGGCGAAATCAACATCGTTTCAACCGGATACATGCCAGAATACTCGCGCGGAGCGGGCGCCCAGATCGTGGTCCAAATGAAATCCGGCACCAATCAGTACCACGGTAGCCTGTACGAGTACAACCAGAATACGGCGTATGACTCGGCAGCGAACTGGGCCGTGGGACAGCAAGGCAATCCTGCCGGGACGATCAACTGGAACAACTTTGGCGGAACCTTCGGAGGACCTGTTCCCGGCACGCACAAGAAGATGTTTTTCTTCTATTCAGAAGATGTGACACGTCAGCCCGGAGCGAGCCCGAATAACGTGCATGTGCCCTCGGCGCTGGCGCACCAGGGGAACTTCTCCGAATATTGCGCAGCGAACATCGCCTGCCCCACCGTCCCCGCGTTCCTGGCGGGCCAAACCGACCCCAACACCGGGCAGAAACTTGTGCAGGGCCAGCCATTTCCAAATGACACCATTGCCCAGCAGTTCTGGAGTCCGAATGGCGCGGCCTTTATGGCTGTGTATCCCACGCCGAATTCAGCAACCGGGACCGTCGCCAACGGCGAAAATAATTACTACTACTCATCACAGAATCCAAACAACAACCACACCGAGAGCCTGAAGGTCGACTACCTCATCGACCCCTGGAAATCCCACCTGGCATTCTCGCTCCGCCACTCCAGAACTAATGAGTACTCCGGCAATTTTGGTGGAAGCCCGCAGGTGCTGGACTGGAATATTCAGGAACCAGAGCGGGGCGCGACCATCGATCTCGCCACGACTTTCAGCCCAACGCTGGTCAACGATCTCACGATTGGCTCGACCGAAGATATTGTGCATGTGGCTTTGTTCGCGGGGCCACTGGGCAACGGTCTCAACCGCGCTTCCGTTGGTGTTACCAGCCAATCGCCCGGCGGAATTGATTTTCCCTATATCTTCGGCGGTGCGAGCAAGGACGTGGCCGGAAAGACTCCCACCATCAATTGGGGCGGACCAAACAACAATCTCGACTCATTCAACGGCAGCACCGATGCCTATCCCTCCCATAGCGTGGGGCATATCTATCAGTTTTCCGACACGGTCACCAAAACAGTCGGCCGGCACATACTCAAGTTCGGTGCATGGATTGAGCACGACGGGGAAAACGATGACGATCAGTTGATCATCGGCGGGCAGAACCTCAACGGCACATTTACTTTTGCGGCAACCAACGATCCTCATTCGACCGGTCTCCCGCTCGCCGACATGCTGCTCGGCGCCTTCGATAACTACGCAGAGTATGGTTTCCGCAATGAAACCCCGTGGTCAGCCTGGCAACAGGGCTATTTTGGACAGGACACCTGGAAAATTACCCCCCATCTGACCATCGAAGGCGGGCTGCGCTGGGACTACCTTCCCAACTATCATTCGAAGTGGAACAACTTCGCGATGTTTAACCCACTTTCGTACTCGACACTTCCGGGAACGCAACAAGTCATCGATCCCACTACAGGCCTGGTCGAAGGCGGGAACTATTACAACGGCATCTCGATGCCGGGTACGGGAATCGGATCCAACGCCTATGGCCATCTGGGCGTTTTCGGCGAGCCATTCAATGCCTCAACGGCGAGCACCATTAACCAGCAACTGATTCAGCAGGGAATCGTCCGCGGCTATCCACCGCAACTGCTCCCCAATCGCTATCGCGCTTTCCAGCCGCGCTTCGGCTTCTCGTGGGATCCCCTCGGCACCGGCAAAACCACGGTTCGTGGCAGCGCCGGCATTTTCTACAATCACGAGACACTCAGTGACCAGACGCAGATGGGTCGAAACCTGCCATTCCAGACCGGAGCTTCGCTGAACAACGGCGACATCGATTGCCCCGGCTCTTCGCAAACCTCCGGGACTCTCGGTTGCGGTTCCGGCGGATCCACTTTCGCTTCGGGACCCGTGATACCGACGCCAGCAAACGAGCAAGGGCCCATTCCGGTTACCGGACAGGATTACCGCGCTCCGCTGCCAGTGGTATACAGCTTCCACTTCGGAATGCAGCACATGTTCCCGCAGAATACTCTGCTGGAGGTGGGATACGTCGGAACTGAAACTCATCATTTCTCGGTCCTCGAGAACTTGAATGAATTGCCGGTCGGCAGCTTCGGAAATTGCACTCTGGGCGGCGGTTCGGTGAGTACGACGAATCCCGCTCTTTGCGCGGCGGGTTCTCCGTATATCTACAACAACGCAGTTACCCAGGTTTCGACGCTTGTTCCTTATCCCGGATTCTCCAACAAGAGTTTCACCTACCAGATCAACAACGCTAATTCCGCTTACAACGCGCTGCAGGCGAGTCTGCGGCGCACCTTGACCAATCATCTGATGTTCGCCGCCGTCTACACCTACGCAAATGCGCACGATATTGGTTCGGAGTTACAGTCGTCGATCATCGACCACTACAATCCTGCCTACAATCGCGGAAATCCGGACTGGCTGCAGCACAATAACTTTACGATGAGTTACGTGTACCAGCTGCCGTTCTTCGAACACGAGAAAAACTGGAAACGAGCGGTCGCCGGCGGCTGGGAAACGAGCGGAACGGTTATCATCCGCAGCGGAAGCACCGGCGGGCCGAACGGGCAATTCACGGTGACGGATGCAGGCGAAGATTTGGCCGGACTGGGAGTTGATAACGGGGAACACGCTCAACTCGTTGCCGGTTGCAATCCGAACAGCGGGCCCCGGACCAAAAACGAGTTCTTTAATACTGCGTGTTTTGTCATGCCTGCACCCGGAACGCTGGGAAACGCACCCAGGAATCTGATTCTTGGTCCACGTTTCTGGATCTGGGACGCTGGCCTGCATAAGAACGGCCAAATTGTGGGTGAGCGGCTCCAGTATCAATTCCGTGCGGAAGCGTTCAATGTGCTCAACCATCCGATACCCAACCAGGTTGACTCTGGAATCACGGACGGTACATTCGGAGCAGTGACCAGTGTGTACAACAACAACGGCGATCAGCGGATCCTGCAACTCGGACTGAGATTGCTGTTCTGAGCTCCACCAGATTGAGCTGCCCGGTTTTGTGATACGTCAGGCAAATCCCGGCAGCGTTGTCAAGACCTGCGCTTTTTGAGGCGAAAATTGCCAGCTTAAAGCTCTCCCCCCTTTTGCGGCTACAATGCTGTAACGCCGGGCGGGCAGATCGCCCTCGAAATCAAAGAAACGGCCGGGTTCTGTGTCGCACAAACTAAAGCTGCTGGTTGTCTTCCTTCTGCTCGCCGCCTTTCGGCTTACCGGCCAGGTGCCCGGAAAGGGCGGCTCTTCCGACGGCCAGAACTCGGAACAACTGCTGAGAACCGCCGAGTCCTATGAGAAGTTTCTGCGTGCGGCGGGCACCGGCAGTTCGGAGTCGGCAGTTGAGGTCCAGGAACAACTCGGCGCCGTTTATTACCTTCTGCATCGCTACAACGACTCCCTTGCCCTGCTTAAGCCCGTGCTGAAGGCACAGGCAGATTCCAAGAGTTCTGAAAAACTGCGCGATGTTCCCACGAAGGGCACCGATGGCCTGAAAGCGCGGTCCTTGCAGGCTCAATCCTGGCTGGTGAGCGGTCTTGATTACCTCGAACTGAACCAGCTCCCGGACGCGACTCGCTCTCTACGCCATGCGCTGGCGATCGAACCGAACAGCGCCAATGCTCGATTAGGACTGGGGGACGTGCTCGCCCGCAGCGGACACATGCAGGAAGCCGCCCGCGAATATGAAGATCAGACAAGGCTGACTCCGTCTCTGGCCGACGCCTGGTACAAGCTGGGACTCGCCCACGCCGAGATCTCTGTCGAAATGTCCCGGCAGGAAGTCGATTCTGCTCAGCGCACGATTATCGAACAATTAAACGCAGAAGAACTTCTCGCGAAAGGTGACACTCTGAACGCGGCGCGGACGCTTTTCCGTGTTCTGCGCGAATCGCCCACCCAGCCCGAAATTCACGCTCAACTGGGCTCCGCTTTGCTGGCACTCGGCTATGCCAAAGCGGCACAAGATCACTTCCATCATGAACTGGTTCGCAACCCGGAGTCGCCTCTCGCACATTTTGGGCTTCTCGAAACCGCGGCTCTCGAAAACAACTGGTCTACCGTGGCGAGCGAACTCGAACACCTGAGCGCGTCGAATCGGCATGCACTGATCGGGGAGTTGGAGTTTCCCCCTTCGGGCCTGGTCGTGCAGGCTTGGTCCAAAGGACAGTTGAAGCCCCCTCAGTCCTTTGTGGACTCTCCGGAAGGAGCGATTTGGAAAACCTGGTTGAGCGATTCGAATGTTGTGGCCAGCGTTTCCGATGAAAAATCTTCGCCAACCGCGGCCTGCCTGAAGAGTGAATCCGCCGCCGGAATCTGGCTCACCGAGCAGTGCTACTCCGCTTTGTCGCGGCAACTCAAGGCCAGGGCGAAACCTGCCACGAACGAACAGATCAAGTTGATGGAGGCGGAATTTCGCCTGGGGAACTATGATGCTGCGCTTGGCTCGGCCGGGTTGCTGCATTCGGCTGAGCCGCACAACGCCTGGGCACTTTACTGGCTGAGCAAGTCTCATGACGCGCTTGCAGAGGAGTGCTTCATGAAGGTGGGTCTGCTGAATCCCGACTCTGCGCGAGTGCACCAGATGCTGGCCGAGCATTACAGCCAGCTTTCCGACTATCCCAGGGCCAAGAGCGAATTTCAGCAGGCTCTTCGTCTCAGTCCGGAGTCGCCCGATGTCCACCTCGGATTGGGAACCGTGCTCTCGCGTTCGGGTGACCTGGCGCAGGCTGAAAAAGAGCTGAAGACCACTCTTGAGCTGAGCCCGAACTCGGCTTTTGCGCACTACCAACTCGGCCATGTATACATTCAACAAAATCAGTGGGAGCGGGCGATTGAGGAATTGCGACATGTACCCGCAGATTCCACGGCTATGCTGAATGCGCGCCTGGATTTGGCGAAGGCCCAATCGGCACTCGGCCAAAACGCCGGGGCCATCGACGTCTTGCTTTCGGTCGAATCTCTCGACAAAGATGGCGAAGTCTATTACCGTTTGGCGAGTCTCTACCGGGCTGTGGGCGATACGACTCGTGCCCACGCTGCCCTAATCACCTTTAAACAGCGCCGGGCTGCCTCGCTTCAGACCGATACGGACGAGATCGGCGCCCTCGAGAGGGAGCAGGAACTCAGCCAGCCTGGCAATCCCGAACGCCCTTGATCTCATGGCGCAACGGCTTTCCAATCTGCTGAACCGACGCGGCTTCCTCCGGCAGTGTTTATCTCTGCCCTGTTTTCTGATTCCAATTCTGCGCGACGGTACTCCGGGAAACCCGGTGCTTTCCGGGGCCCCCTGGTTCACGGAGAGAGCCGGGGGATCCGGACTAGGCGCGTTTCACAATGTTTGCGGCGGGGCTGTGAAGGATTATCTGGTCGAAACCCTCGGCAGCGGCGTGGCACTGTTCGATTACAACAACGACGGATTGGTCGACGTCCTGCTCGTGAATGGGTCATCGTTTGAAGCGCTGAAAAATCCGAACGTGAATCCGAGCTGCAGCCGCTTATTTCGCAACAATGGCGACGGTACCTTCACTGACGTGACCAAAGAGAGCGGGCTGATCAACCGCGGTTGGGGACTTGGGGCCACAGTTGGCGACTTCGATAACGACGGCTATCGGGACGTCTTCATCACGAATTTTGGCCAGAATGGGCTATTCCACAACAACGGCAACGGAACGTTTACAGATGTCACAAAAGAAGCAGGACTCGGGGGCGGCAACTGGAGTACCGGTTGTGCGTGGGGAGACTATGATCGCGACGGGAAACTGGATCTATACGTGGCGCGATACGTCGATTTCCAGGTGGGACAGATGCCTACGCCTGGCACCAACACGTACTGCACCTATCGTGGCGTCCCGGTGGCTTGCGGTCCGCGCGGCCTGCCCGGCCTGGCAGACCTGATTTATCACAATGAAGGAAATGGCAAGTTTCGCGAAGTCAGCCAGGATATTGGCGTAAGGGACACGGTGAAAGGCTACGGCTTGAGCGCCACTTTCCTCGATTTTGACAACGACGGCTGGCCCGACATCTTCGTCGCCAATGATTCCATGCCCAATTTCCTATGGCACAACAAGGGCAACGGCACCTTCGAGGAGATCGCCTTCGAGTCGGGATGCGCGCTGAGCGCAGATGGCCGCGCGCAGTCGAACATGGGCATTGCCGTGGGTGACTACGACAACGACGGCTGGCTCGATCTTTTCGTCACGCACTTTTCAGAGGATTACAACATCCTCTATCACAATACCCACGGCAAATTCGAAGATGTAACCTATCAGGCCGGTCTGGGTACCGCCAGCTATCGCAATCTTGCCTGGGGCACGGGTTTTGTCGATTTCGACAATGATGGCTGGAAGGAATTGTTCGTCGCCAACGGACATATCTATCCGCAGGCGACTCAGGCCGGCAACAGCTACTTCGAACAGAACCAGCTTTTTTCCAATCAGCGCAACGGGCGTTTCGCACTGATTCCGAACGAGCAGAGCGGTTTGATCGTGCCGCGCAGCAGTCGCGGCGCGGCGTTTGCTGATTTGGGCGGGAAGGGGAGAATGAGCACAGTGGTAAACAACATTGATAATCAGCCTTTCCTCTATGAGTACGCCCGGACTTCGCCCGCTCATTGGGTGCGCTTCAAGCTGGTTGGGGTGAATTGCAATCGGGATGCAATTGGCGCCCGAATTTCGCTCACCGCATCCGGTTTGACACAAATGGATGAAATCCGCAGCTCTGGCAGTTTCGTTTCATCGAGTGATGTGCGCCTCCACTTCGGACTCGGCGATGCTGCCGTCGTCGATAAAGTTGAAATCCGCTGGCCGGATGGCACGACAGAGCAACACACGGGATTGGCGATCGACCGTGAGCACATTATTCGTCAGAGAGTGAACGCGTGAATTGCGGTTTTCCAGGAAGCGCTCTCTTGAAGGCAGTCCTGAGCAGTGCGGCCCTGCCGCTTTTTTTCGCATGCCTGCTTTCCCCATATTCCTTCGCGCAAATGAGCGCATATTCGGGCAGTGAACACCTGACCGATTCGGTCCGGTCCGCGGAATCCCAGCAGGCACTGCTCGCCGAGCTTTCAGCTTCACGGCAGGTGCTTGAGACTCATCCCAGCGCACAGGCGAATCTGCAGCTGGGGCAGATCTTGCGTGCTCTCGGAGAGGAACAATCCGGATCCCGATTTTTCGATCGCGCATTGGAACTCGATCCTCAACTCGCGGAAGCCTGGTTTGAAAAGGGTCTGGTCATTTCCGATCAGGGCGACTGGACCAAAGCCGCCGACGACTTTCGCCATGCGATTACACTTTCTCCAAATCATGCGGGTGCACATCTCGCGCTCGGCGAGATGCTGTTGCGAACGGGCCAGTTCGACGATGCTACCGGCGAGATGCGGACGGCTGTAAGGCTGGAAGCCAGGAGTGCGGGCGCACATCAGGGATTGGGATTGATCTACCTGCAACAGGGAAAACCCGAACTGGCGGTGGAAGAATTCAGGAAAGTGCTCTCACTTCGACCGGATTCTCTGGAGGGGAAGAAGAGCCTGGCTCGAGCGCTCGCGTGTCAGCATCAGTGGAGCGAAGCAGTTGGCATTCTTGAACAAGTAGTCGCCGCCGATCCGAGTTCCATCGAAGCGGCTTCTGCACTGGGCCTCGCATTGCAAAACACGCGCGACCAGGCGGCTGCGGAAGCTCAGTTTGCTCGTGCGCGCGAGCTTTCGAACCGCGAGTTGAATCTACTTCGCGCTCAGGGGGATCGAAATTCGGGTGTCGCGCTGCGGAATCAAGCCAGGTTATCGGAAGCGGCGGCAGCGTTTCGTCGTGCTCTCGCGGACGATGCCGCCTACTGCGACCCTCACAACGATCTGGGCGAGCTCCTCTGGATGCAAAAGGATTGGTCGGGAGCTCTTTCTGAATTTCAATCTGCCGTCGCCTGCAATCCTGATTCAGCTTCGGCGCTGAACAATCTTGGAGCCGCGCTGCTCTATTACAAGCACGATATCGAAATTGCGATGAAGGAATTGCGCGCCGCCATCCGAGCCAAGCCGGCTTTTGCCATGGCGCACTTGAACCTGGGCAAGGCATTTGCTGCAAATCGGGATTTTGCTTCGGCCGAATCCGAACTTCGCTTCGCAGTCGCGATCGATCCCGACTCGGCTTCGGCGCACGTGAATTTGGGTCTGGTATTGGCCGAGAAGTCGGGCGGCAGCCTGGCGGCGGCCGAGACCGAGATGCGGAAAGGGGTGAAGCTTGATCCCCGGCTTCGCCAGATGATTCCGCAACAATATCTCGTTCACCTGGCACAAGCTCAGTGACCCTTTTCGACCGGTTTACCCGATCCTTCTTCGACAGTGATGTATCGATCCAACGGCAGATCCGTGAAGCGTTCCACCAGACGGCTAGGCCCTGGCCATTTGACTTCAATCCAGTCCATCTGCGTGCGGGAGCCGATGCCTAACACCATGCGAGGATCGTGCGATGACAAATAACTTCCGCCGGCCACTTTGCATCTTGTTCGTTTTAGATCGGCTGCCTGGTATGTGACCTGGGCTCCAACTGCGTCGCGATTTGCTCTTTTTCCGACCAAACGAACTCCCAGCCAATGGTTCCCGCCGGCGGCCATGTTGCGCAGCAAAACAGGGGCGCCATCGTTGGTAGAAATCAGAACGTCGGTAGCACCGTCGTTATCGAAGTCGCCGATCGCCATGCCACGCGCAGCAAGCGGCTGCTCGAACACGGGACCAGCCGTAGCGCTCACATTCTCGAATGCGTGCTCAGAGTTACCGCCCGTGTTGCGGAACAGAAGAGGCGGCATTTGGTAGGAAATTTCCTTGAATCGCTCCTGCACCGTGTCGTCTGGGTGCCCGTTCGCAATGAACAGATCCAGGTTGCCGTTGTTGTCGAAATCAAAAAACTTCAAGCCCCACCCGCTCATCAGGAACGTGGCCATGCCGATCCCGGTAAGCGCCGCTTCATCCTTAAACGATTCGTCGTGATTGTTGTGATAGAGCGAATATCTCTCGTGGTCCACGTTGGCCACGAACAGATCCATCCAGCCGTCCTGATCGTAGTCGGCCGAATCCACCCCCATGCCGGAGCGCGGGCGTCCTCCTTCGTCATAGGCAACGCCGCTTTCCACGCCGATCTCCTCGAACTTGCCATGACCTCGATTGGCGAACAGAAAATTGGCGACCGTATCGTTAGCTACAAAAAGATCCATGCGGCCGTCGTTGTTGATGTCGGTCGCGACAACGCCCCAGGCTTTTCCAAGGTGTTCTGCGATGCCCGACTCTTTACTTACGTCGCTGAAGGTGCCGTCGCCGTTGTTGTGAAATAGCCAGCTCGGCGTCGGAGTGTAGACGCGTGGAATGCAATAGTGGCCCTCGCCTGTGACCGGGTCTCCGCAGAAAAGATTTTTTTCCTTGTTGAAATCCACAAACCGGCAGACGAAAAGGTCGAGTCGACCATCGTTGTCGTAATCAAACCACACCGCGCTCGAAGACCATCCCGGCGCCGCCACCCCAGCCTTCTCCGTCACGTCTGCGAATTTTCCATTCCCCTCGTTGTGGTAAAGAATGCTTCGGCCATACTGCGTTACATAAAGATCCGGCAAACCATCTCCGTCATAGTCGCCAACTGCAACTCCCATGCCGTAGCCGCCGCCCGGCACACCGGCCTTTTCGGTAACGTCCGTAAAGGTTCCGTCGCGATTGTTTTTGTACAGGGCGTTGCGGAGGCCCGGACCAGGATCAAAGAAATCGCACTTGCCACTGTTGACCAGATAAATGTCCATCCAGCCGTCATTGTCGTAGTCAAGGAAGGCACACCCCGCACCGGTGGTTTCGGGCAGATAAGAGGCCCGTGACCGTCCGCTCGTATGCCGCCAGGTAATGCCGCTGTTTGACGGTGGAATGGAAGTGAAGAATGGCTGCCTCTGTGGAGAAAACGCTGTGGCCGGATCCCCCGACCTGACAAAGAAGGGAAACGAAGGAGAGAGCAGAGCCTGGCCCCCGAGCACGATTCCGGGAAAGCTTCGACAAAACAGCCGCCGGGTCCACGGAGTTACGACTGATGTACGTCTAAGCGTCATTATTCATTCCCAGGCCGCAGGTTGCCTCACGGATAGCGAATCCCATGCGAGCCAAATAGCAAGACTGACGTTCCTCCAGTCCCCAACCGTCTCCCCAATCAGCCCAATTCAGGGGAATACTCGGCAGTGGAGAGGAGTTGATGGAAATATAGAATATCCAACAGCTTACACGGGAGAAAAGAGTACTTCCAGAATTCATCGCTGGGTGCCGCGTGAGTACGGAGTCCAGATTCCATTGATCGATTTGCTTTGCGGTTCGAGAAGCACGGGCTGGGTCTGGCAATTACGCGCTTTTCGAGCAGGCTGGGTTCGTTTAGGAGTCTTATAATAGTGGGATGTTGCTGAGCGCGTAGTTCCATGCATGACGGACACAGAGTCACAGGACAAATGCGACACCGTCCCGCAATCATCGCAACCTTCTTCTTCGTTGGCTGACACTAACGGAGGCGCACGGGCCCGACTCTCAGCTAGCCGATCTGCTCCAACACATCAGCAAGCGCCTCGGGTCGGCTGACATTTGGGCAGTGCCCCCCGGGCAGCTCATGTGGCTCCACTCCGAGCAACTCGCGAGCGGCCCTGCGCTGCCACGCGGGTGTGACCGTCCGGTCCTCTGCACAGACAATGTAGCTCGCCGGAACAGAAGGCCAACTCTTCAGTGGGCACGGTTCCTCCATAGCTCGTTTGGCATAGAACAACACGCGTGTGGACAGCGCCCAATCGAGACGTTCTGGGGGACAGTCATGCAACGTGAATTCCAAGGCGACTTTGTCGCCCATAGGGTTTTTGCCAACCCACGCAGGGTTTAGCATTGAATGGTCAGAGCGAAACTGATCCATCATGCTCAGACCTGGACGGGGAATCACTGCAGCCAGGAACACCATCCGACGTGGGGGCCACCGCTCGGCTACTAGCGGCAGGTACATCCCACGCGCAGAGTGCGCAACGATGACAACCTCGTGGCGCAGGAAGCCAGATCGCTCAAGGGATTCTACGAGGATTGTTTGCATGCCAGGCCAAGCCCTCATCAGTCCGGTCCGCTCGCAGTGCCGGTGCGAGAACGCGATGACCACGGCGCTCGAGCTCGTTGGCAAGAGGTTTCGATCCCTCGGGGGCCCTGACCGCTGCTATGAACAAGCAAGTATGAACTCCCTCGCAAACAGTTCCGCCTCCAGTTCTTCTGTTTTCACGAGCACCGTTGTTGT
>Ga0123355_10008813_pt1 | contig 15260 bp, 13 predicted proteins | sample TergutEmb28metaG_3_FD_89872 | JGI IMG/M metagenome (GOLD analysis project Ga0123355, IMG submission 89872) | Embiratermes neotenicus P1 segment gut microbial communities from Petit-Saut dam, French Guiana - Emb289 P1 | ecosystem: Host-associated > Arthropoda: Insects > Digestive system > Gut ... | reverse complement strand
GAAGCTATCTTGTCAAACATTGACCTTTTAACAGCATTTTGCAAGATACTTAACGCCTGAAGTGTAAGTCCTTCCCATTCCGACTCATTTTCGAAATATTGACGAAATACGGTAAGTGTAGAAATCACATCAATCGCTTCGTTAGGGCTAATCTTACTTACGTCATTTTTTAAAGTCATAAAATAATCGCAAGTATTTTGTACAAACATTTCAAATGATTGCTGAGACAAACTCACTTTTGAATTGTTCACTGGCTTGATTTTATCAATACTAATCATTATAACTTTCCTCTCCAGTATTCGAATAATATATGATTTACTTAAACTTGGTCTATTCCGCTCTCCTGCTCATACAACTCACGATAAACACTAGAGATTTTTAATAGTTCGTCATGAGTACCGGATGCTTGGATTGTGCCCTTATCGAAAACGATGATTTTGTCGACTATATTTTTTATACTTGCTATGCGATGTGACACAATTATTCCTATCTTCCCGTTTGTTAACTCCTTAAAAGATTTTAGTATATGCCTTTCAGACACAGGATCAAGTGCTGCGTTTGGTTCGTCTAAAAGATAAAGCTCTGCGTCTCTGATAAAGGCCCTGCTAAGTGCGACTTTTAACCATTCGCCGCCTGATAGCTGTACTCCGTCATCAAACCAAAATCCTAGTTGCGCTTCTAAATTACTAATTTTATTGTGTAAGCCCGTCTTTTCCAATGCATGCGATACCATTAAATCATCGTCGATTCTATTAAGCTGGCCAAAGGCTATGTTTTCCCTGGCAGAAAGCTCATATTTTACGAAATCTTGAAATAAAAGCCCTACTTTTCCTTGGATATCATCAACTCTTATGTCACGAATGTTCTTTTCACCAAAATAAATATCGCCATGATAATCATTGTATAAAGATGATAGAATTTTAACAAGAGTTGTCTTTCCAGAGCCGTTTTGCCCTATAAATGCCACAAGGCTATTTCTGTCAATTTTTATGTTTACATTATTCAATGCATAATCAGTTTTATTTCTGTATTTATAAGCAAGATTTTCTATTTTAACATATGGTATATCGTTCAACATTTGTGTGGCATTGCTAACCTTTGATTCGGTCTTCATATCAATAAATTCAAAATACTGATTTATGTATAAGATGTTTTGGTATATAGAGTTTATTTGAGATAGGAAGCCCTGTGTATTAGATTTTATGTTAGATATGCTGCGGGTATATGTTATTAAGTCGCCAAGTAGTATTGCCCCAATAAAAGCTTGCATAATTATGTAAACAAATAAAAATGCCGAGATAATTTGGTCAAGTATTATAAGACCTGACTGTGTACCAGTTCTTTGGTTAAGAATTTTTTTGTCTTGATTGAGAAACTCAATGCTTAGTTGTTTATATTTATTTCTGAAGTAGTTTCCTAGTTTAAATATACTAATTTCCTTAAAAGCGATATCATTTGTTAAAAGAAATTGGAAATACCACTGTTTGCGACTTTTCCCTGCTCTATTACGCTGTATAAGAAATTGTTTTTTCCCGAAATACGCCGTAACAAGCGTACTTATCAAAGGCATTATAAAAATAACAGGAAGTATCCAAAGCCTCCATGAAACTAATATTATACTAAACATTACAAGTGTAATAAGAGATTGAAAAGCAAGCACAAATGATTTAAAAAAGCTGAACATCTGACCTATATTAGAGCCTACTGCCCTTTGGATTATGTTATACGTCTCGGTATTTTCAAAATCTTTAAGCGACAGCTCCTTTGTCTTTTCAAGGACTGTCATTTTTAATGTAATTCCAGCTTTCATTTGTAGCACGTTTTCTATATACCCGGAAGCAAGACCTACGAGCCCACCAAATACATCAAGACTGATGTAAATGACAACAAGCATAATTATGTAGTCAATGCCACGGTCACCAGCCTGTAGTGTATTAACAATTGCCTGCATGATAAGAATAGAAATGCTGGGTATAACGCCAAAGACGACCGCAAAAACCACGATAGCAATTAAGGACATCTTACCACCGCTAGAAAGCATCCTTACTACTCGTAAAAAAACATTAAACATTAAAGATACCTTCACGAAGCGTTCACGTAATTTTAGCTTCATTGCTTCTATCCTCTCTTACCAGATTACGAGATTAGAACGTTTATATAAGACTTTCAGGCAACATCAATTCGATTTTACTATTTTGCTGGTGCTGTCTGAAGCCTTTAAGACCGTGAACCCCGTGCCTGGCTAAAGCGTATACTTTTCTTTCCCACGTATTGTTTCCTACCAGGCGGTTACAAAACATATGAATCACACTCGTAATAATTCCTCTTACCGTGTTAGTCAACTCACCCTTATGGTCATATTCATATACAGCTTCTGCTAACTTTTTAAGTGATTGTGTGTTATCACTTATAAAATCATATACTTCTGGGTTTTGAGTAAACGAGCGGACTTCGAACCAGTTATCACTACTATCTACCGCACGCATAATCATTTTGCGGTTATCCCTAAATTCCTTCCTGTAAGCCTTTATATCACTTTGCAAACTAAGCACTGCGTCCTGTTCTTCTAGTGATAACCCAAAAGCTTCAAAAACCGAAATAATGAAAGATACACCAATAAAATCTATGTTAAGACGCAAATCACCATACCGATATTTTGTAAGTAAGCTCATAGCCAATTTACTGTCGTTACAAAAATAATCCTCTGCGTATTCTATTAAACCAGGCCCGCCATATCTTTCGGTTTCTCTTATATATGAATCACTAACAGCCTTTGAAATTAAGCCGTCATCATATAAACCTTCCAACCACTTGCTTATATTTGTAAACAAGTCCGGCATCATATTATCGGCAGGTTGGATACGAACACGCAAATGAGGCTCTGGGTCATGATATCTTATAAAAAAATATTTCCTAGCTATACCCTCTGCAACAATCTTTTCCAATGATTCATAGGCAACGGCAATAAGCTCGTTTTGACGCTTGCTACATCCATACAGTTTATAATAAAGCCAACTACTGTTTCCCGGTAACAGCATGAGCTTGTCCCTATCGAGTTTTAAGCGGTTAGCTGAAATGTTGGAATGCGTTTTGATTACTTCTTCATCAGTAGTTTTTTCAACTCTAGATTTGACTTTTACGCTGTCTATATCTAACACAAATGGGAGTACGATTTCTGTCACATAGTTTTTTCTATCTACGCCAACTGTGACATAATCTTCAAAATTACAACCAAGCTCCGTTAGTGTAACAGCAATATGATTGTCCTTTCTTAGCACATTATATATCTCGTTTACATGCGTAGGGCTATCAAGGTCAAGCATAAGCCGGTTATCAAACTCGTTCATAAAAACATATCGCGGCAATTTCCATTCTTGCCGATAAGAAGCAAATTTCTTGCTAAAGGCATTTTTATTATAATCCTTCTTTTCGTCACCAATACCCAGTATTCTTTTTGATATGTTCCATGTTTCTGGGCGGATTATAACTTTTTCGTAAGTCAAGCGTGGAGAATAGTCAAATTTAACGCTATTAATGACATTCGTTATACTTGTGGTTACATCATTTTTTCTCATAGCAGATATTTCTCTTAAAAACCTGAGCGCACTACTACCAAATGTAGGGTTCATCATACATGTCATGGTAACTATAACCTTTTTACCTAGGCTTTTTGATTTAATAAAAAACTGATTACTACTGCTATCAATGCCAATATACAAATCCCTGACACTCAACGTATGTTTACCCTCACATGGGTTTGTTGCAAGTGGTATTTGATAGTCATAATCGCTACTGTTAATAGATACATTGCTTACCCTGCCTGTAGGTGGCAACTCGGTTACTTCGGCAATAATATGCTCCGGCAAAATATTCTTTTGCTTTTCGAAACCTTGGTTTAGAAACGTCAGTTCATCCGCTGTTAGCATATCACTAAATCTACCAAAAGATTTTCCTAATCCATTGGACATCGGCATTGGTGCAATGGTGAAGCAGTAGTCTTCACTGCTACTCATATTCCTATTTCTGGGGTGTACCAGAAGATATAACTCAAATGTTTGGTGATAGTCTGCGGGTCTTGTCTCGCCATTTAGAGTCTCACCCTCACATACACTATCAATGTCTTCATCAGTTATTTTTACTGTATTTTTGCCTTCACGAAGGGCTAAAATTAGCTTTCTTTCTACTAATGCTTTTAATCTTTCTTCCTTTATAGGTTTCTGTTGTTTGTGGACAGGCCGACCTATTGCACTAATACCGTAATGTACTGGTGTGCCAAGTCCTTTATCTATGTCAAGCAACTCTAACACAGGCACTTCCGCGCTGTATCCATATTTCTCTAGAAACAACTCTCTGTAGTGGGCCATCTCGTCAGAAACCGCATCGGGCGTAGCAAGACGAAGCATGGCTGTTGCAAATCTCTCTATATCATTTTTTAATTCATAGTCAAGTATATTACTTTGGGTATGTGTTTTCATGTCAACTTGCAAATAATTTTTACACTTAAACAACCCGCTTTGTTGTTTAATAATTTCGTTATAAATATCTATTCCTTTACCTAAGCTGGTACTGTTATAAACCGCTATATTTTTTTGAATTTCTTTTAAATTCATGACGTAGTCATTAACTTCATTATTTCCGTCAATAACGTTAAGGACGCGAATGATATAATCAAGCATATCTGTATTTGTTAGTGGGGGTCTTAGCTCAGATAAAAGAAATTCATTTTCTATCAGTTGTGATAAGAAATTTTCGATCCTTTCGACCGGAATATTTGGGTTACACGAAGACATGTGGGTTAATATATTTGAAAACGAATGAAAATCTTTGTATTTTTCTTCTATATATTTCACTTGATTGGTGTATCTTATTGATGATGAAATGTCTCGCGCATTTTCATTGCCTTCGCCGTGTTGTAGGAAGGTCTTGTTGGGCATTTCTATTCTATTGCCGTTTGCAAATGTGAAATCGTTAAATCTTACTCTTAGGCTTTTTCTTATGTTTATATTAGATTCGATTGTCTTAATAAGGCCGTAGACCCATTCCATGTCCGGGCGCGCTCTTTTTGTGTGATGGTGTGATTCGGAGACAGTGATATTAGTCTCATCGCCAAACTGCCCAATTGATATGCCCGAAAATAAACCGAAAGGCGTTGGTCTGGTTGATAATCTAATATAATATCTAGTGAGAGAGGAGCGAATCTGTTCTGCTGACTTTGAGTCGCCGTCAGATTTGCTGCTATCGATAGCCTCATGTAAATCTTTGCTCGCAACCGCTAATGCTTCCATTAACACAGGGTTATAGAAAGCTTCTTTTAAGCAGTCGCCTAACCGGGATTGGGATTGGTCATCAAGTAAACTGAGATAGTCGTTAACTGACATTAATGGAATGCGTGTCATGAAAAAGTCGCTGGTTTTGTACCTCACCATATTAATCCTCCAGTGAAACTTTATATCATCCTGTTTCCATCTCTAGGAATATTTAAGAAAAACATTGTCATAATCCCAGTTTATCTTATCCTTACAGCCTCATACCCTCTTTGCACAAGCAAGTCAATTACATTGTCTTCTCCTATTAGATGCGCTGCTCCAACCGTAAAGAAGACTTTTTTGCCTTCGGCCATATACTCACTGGCTCTGTTTGCCATTTGGCGGTCACGGGATGTAAGCATTACGTATCTCCATTCTGCAACCAAATCATCATCATTTAAGTTGTCAAGTTCTCGATTAAGCATGTATAGTACCCCTTACTCATATGTAGGAAAAACCACAAGCCAACAAACCGCCTGTAATTGCCTATTATTATAACATTCCATCCTAAGTTTTTCAAGGACAAACTTTCTTTTTTTGAACTTTTTAGAAGTTTTTGCAGTTTAGCGATAAATAAAAATGACCCGTAATGAAACAGATATTACAAGTCATTATATTTCCAGTTAATCCCTAAATTTCGGGCGCGGGGCAGAAAATTTATGTTGTGGCTTGCTTCATGCTAACGCTCTGGATTATGTACTATCGTTGCTTTTTCCGTTGGTTCTGCGATCTCTGTACTATTAGCAGTTGATATACCACGGGCGACAAGCCTTTGCATCGGTACGCTATGCTTTTTGATTGATACTAACTGTTCGTTCCAATCCTTGAATCTTTCATTGGGTGAACAATCTATATATCCGCCTTGTATGCCCTCAATCTCGTTTTTGAATGTTTGCCCCGCATCATCATTATCAATGCATAGAACAATCTTTAAATTACCCCTATACGCTTTTAGCGTATGCTTAATAACATTCGATTTTAAGCCCGCCATTGATACTAAAATACATCTATTCAAGCTCTTGTTTTCGTAATTCTTTTTGTAATCCATAAAACTAATCAAGTCTATTGCACTTTCAAAAAATAGTGCATAATCGAATGTTCCATCACTGGACATGCAAACATTGAAGCCATAGCCATATTTGCTATTTTTCATAATGCCCTTGAACCGCTTTTTTGTTACGCCTTGTAATTCAGCACCTACACAGTTATTGTTTTCGTCACGCATAGGGAAAACAATGTTGTTTGTCTGTTTTTCTTGAAACAATAGTCTTTCTTTTACGAGATAATCTATAATATCATTGTCTATCTGCCTGTCTTTGTTCAAGTATGCTTGTGCTTTGTAGCAATTTGGGCTTAACAATGCAGAATCTAGTACAAAACCCTTAGCGGGTGCTATTGGGGGTGTAGGGCTTTGTTCAAAGTTATATGTCAACGCTAATACAGCATCAACAAAACTCATATCCATGTTTTTCACTAGATAATCAATTGCATTTCCTTTTTCTTGCCTACTGTTCCAGTAATACGAGTTTTTTGTGAATATAAGGCTATCATGTTCTTTGTGCCTGTACCTATGCCCGTCTCGTTTTAGTGGTACGCCCACACTTATCAAATATTCTGCTAAATTAGCCTGTCTTGCCTTTTTTATTAACTCCTTATCCATTACCCAACCCCGCTTTGATATGTTCTGCATTTTCTTTAATGCCTTGTACTAATAAAAGACCTTGTAAGAATTTCTCATATTCTTTGGGGTTAACGTCTTTCCAATCAAAATACTTTTCAGATAACGCGCCTATTTGTATTAATCGCCGTGTGCGTTCTTTTCGTTGGCGTTTTTTCTCACGCGCTAAAATATCTTGACGTTGAGCCTTCATGTGTTCTAGTTTTTCGCTTATCCGTTCTAACCTTTTTGCGTCACGTTCATTCATGCAAAAATCACCCTTTCCAGTAACATCATTCTATGATGCATAGGCTTGTCAAAGTAACACAATTCACAATCGGGATTTTGCGCCAAGCGCACAAACCGCCTATACGTCAAAAATAGAATCCCAAAAAGCGTGAGTGTACTACCGCCGATATCCCGCAAGGGCGCACTTATACATTGGACGAGCCAATGTGTGCGCACCTGCGGTGGGCATGAAAACCCCACTCTGTTTGCAAGTTCGCGCAACAAATCCCCCTCCAGTGCATAGGATGCATATACACTAGAGGGGTGAGAAATCGCATGGCAATATATCACTGTTGCGTCAAAATAATCGGGCGCAGTTCGGGGCGTTCATCCGTGGCAGCGGTGGCTTATCGCGCAGGGGCGAAGCTAACCAACCAACGCGACGGGCAGACGCACGACTACACACATAAAAGTGATATCGTGTATTCTGAAATAATGCTACCACCCCATGCGCCTATTAAGTATGGCGACAGGTCTACACTTTGGAACACAGTAGAAAAATGCGAACGGCGAAGCGATTCACAAACAGCACGCGAGGTTGAAATTGCATTACCCATTGAGTTTAGTTTGGATGAAAACATACAAGTTGTAAGGGGATACATAGACAATAATTTTGTCAGTCAAGGCATGTGTGCCGATTTTTCGATACATGACAGAAACGGCACAAACCCACATGCGCACATAATGTTGACCATGCGCGATGTATCGCCAGAAGGTTTTGAAAAGAAAAACCGTGACTGGAACGATAAAGCACGGCTTGAAGGTTGGCGCGAAAATTGGGCAGATGTATGTAATGAGCAGTTAAAGCAAAAGGGGTTAAGCGAGCGCATAGACCACCGTTCTTTAGATGAACAGGGGTTAGAGCGTCAGCCTACTATCCATGTTGGGCGGTCAGTTGTTAAACAAATGTGGAATGACCGCATTATCCAAGAAAACGAGAAATACAAGCCCCAAGCCGTAGCCGAGTACATGAACGAGTTGAACGAGGGATACACCATCATCAAAAACCACGTTTCAGAGGTTCGCGCAGAGGATAGCCAACGCCAGAGCAAGCTTGTAAAAATGGAATCCGACATCAAGACTATACAACAACGGACAGCGGATATATACAGGCTTGATGATAGTCTACAACAGGCTTATGCAGTACGTGACAGCATGGGACGTTTTCAAAGCAAGAAGGATATTAACGCAGAGATTAGGCAGTTAGAGGATACTTACAAGCAATCACGGGATTATTATGTGAGAGCGTTTCGCATATCACCAAACGAAGCACAGCAGAGGATTCAACAATTGCGCCACGACTATCAAAAAGCGCACTCATTACGGCGCAATACAGACACAAGCCAATACGCAAAGAAAATGCGTGATTTTGAAATGGAGTACAAAAGACAGCGTTTGCTTGCCGAGATACGCCACGATAGCAGGGAGATACTGCAATCACTTGATAGAGCAGATGTAAGATTGAACAGAATCACAAGCGATGATTTTAATACCGTTATGCGCGATGTTCGCCCACGACAAGCCGAGATATTACAAAGTAAACGACAAAGCTATAACCGAGAAAGGGATTTTTATGACCGTGTACGGTGATATATGTATGTTACTTTCGCTTTATTGTTTTTGGGCATAACTGGTAATTGTTCCTTTATCCAATCTAGGAAATCAGCCGTACCTTCGATAATTTTATGGCAATACTCTTTCGTGTCCCGTTGCGTTAGCATATCCTTATATTCTGAATAATTAACGTCCAAATCTATAGGACGCACTTCTTTAATGAGGTTAAGATGTTCTTCATTCATTTTATCAGCCAATAATGACTTTTCAAGCATTATAGACAAGTTATGGGCTTTAGGCGGTTCTTCTCCATTTGTCACATATATAATTACTGCTTTTAATGCATTTTCAATAGCGTGATAGCACATTAAACCAATGAAAAGGAGTTTGCCATATTCTAGGCTAACCCTAGCTTTTTCAAGCTCATAATCCGCTGAATCAAACCATTCCTTAACCTTCTCACTTGTATTCATATGTTATCAACCCCCACTAAATATATACAATTAGCATGAAGAATATATCCATATTATACCATTAAAATAAACAATCATCAATACAAATTATGCAATTCGTGTAATCAACGAAGGATGCTAGAATAACAGGAAAACCATCTCTTTGTAGAATTACCTACAAAAAGGGGTTTTCACAATGGCAACATACGGTTATGTAAGGGTATCAAGTGCCGACCAAAACGAGGATAGGCAATTATTGGCGTTAGAGGGGTTAGGCGTACAGCCACGTAACATTTTCATCGACAAGCAATCTGGTAAAAGCTTTGAACGTCCAAGTTATCTAAAGTTACGCAGAATCCTAGCAAGTGGTGATTTACTGTACATCAAAAGTATAGACAGATTAGGGCGTAACTATGATGAGATTCAAAGCCAGTGGCGAACACTAACCAAGGGTAAAGGCGTTGATATTGCGGTGATTGATATGCCACTACTAGACACGCGATATTGTAAGGATTTAATAGGCACATTTATATCCGATGTCATCTTACAGTTATTATCATTCGTGGCACAAAACGAGCGCGAGATAACGCATCAACGCCAAGCCGAGGGCATAGCCGCCGCAAAGCTACGGGGTGTACGCTTTGGCAGACCTAAAAAGCCTATACCTAACAATTTTAGTGAGTTAGTAGACCAATGGGAGCATGGACATATAAAAACGTCTGAAATACTTGAACTATGTAATATTAGTCGTACTACGCTTTACACTTGGCTTAAAGAGTATAGGTAATCACCCTAAAAGCGAAATAATGTGTACAATTAGGTAAGCTTTCTTGAACACGTTTAATTTGGCGTATTCTAACACGCAAGAATTACATATACAAGCCGTTCATTTACATTTTGCCACCATTACATAGAAATCACCTCTTAAACGGGGTGATTTTGTCTTTTATGATGCATGGATACACTTGTTCAAAATAGTTTACCTTTCTTGACAATCCCACATCCATAAGGAGGATTTAACCCATGAGGAACACCAACAAAAGAGGGCAACTTTTCGCCCTATGCCTAGCCGTTATTATGGCTATATCAGCTATGGTTTTTATGCCAGTAACGGCGCAAGCTAGTGAATGGGTAACAGAAGCATCCGCAAAATTCGAGTGTCAAGCCTTTTTCGAGAGCGTGAGAAACAACATTGAAGCACCATCTGGTACGCCATCAAGTGAATGGCTTGACTGGGTTACAAACCTAACTGCATCAAGCGACTGGACAAGCTTAAACGGTATTGAACATCTTACATCTTTGGAAGTCCTATCAATTAGCTTCCCAGAGCGAGCTATCCCGTTTGAAATTCCCGACCTTAGCATGTTGTCATCTTTGCGTTCTTTTCAGATGACTGGTGACTTTGCGGAGTTTAATGTATCACGCTTGCCAAGTGGATTGCGTAGTTTGCACCTGTCCAGTCAAACATTACGCACAATTAATGTGTCAGCTTTGGCATCATTAGAGCAATTTTCCGTGTCGAGCAATCAACTAACAGAACTTAATCTATCAAGCCTACGAGCGTTACGAGAGTTAGGCGTAATGGGTAATCAGTTGACGGCTATCGACCTATCAAACAATATCAACCTAACAAATGTACAAATCGCTTCTACACAATTAACCGAACTGGATTTATCTAACAATCCAAATATAGAAGGGCTTGACGTTAGCGGAAACCGCTTGGAAACAATAAATTTGTCAAACCTACCCCGTTTACAAACCTTAACAGTTTCCGACAACCAACTAACATATCTTGATGTGTCAAACAACCCCTATCTTGTTTGGATACACGCATCAAACAATCAATTAACAACGCTAGATTTATCTAACAACCACAGATTAACCACGTTGCTAAATGTGCGTTACAACTACATGGCATCACCCGATGATGTAATAGGTTGGCGTGAACGCGGTTTGGTACTAAGTCAAACATTCCATTTCGAGCCACAAAACCAACCGCAAGCTACACCGACACCAAGCCCAACGCCTACCCCCGCACCTTCCCCATCACCAACACCGACAGGCACAGTACCCGAATTTACACAAACGCCATCACCGATAGATAACGGCGTTTGGATGGAGTTTAACACAGTTACGGGCAATCGTTACGGTTACAGGGTATTCCGTGCCACGTCAGCAACAGGCGAGGGCATATCAATTAGTGACTTCCCCATCATGGTAGACCCTGCACATGGAACGGGTAGGATTATTACTTTCGACCCGAATGTAAGACCGAACACGCAATACTGGTACTATATTCGTGAAGTTTTAGAGGAAGCCCAGTTTGACGCTACCACAACAACGCTGATCCCCGAAGTATTAGGAGAGCCAAGCGCAAGAGTAAGTGTTAGAACATCCGCAGACATACCACCGCCAACAGCCGAGCGCGGATTTATTATGATGTTCATTGGCAACACGCATATGAATGTCAATAATGTTTGGGAAGGCATAGACCCACCAAACAACAGCACCGCACCAGTGATAAATGCAGGGCGTACAATGGTTCCTATTCGTGCTATCATTGAAGCTATGGGAGGTACAGCCGTGTGGGACAGCAGCGACAGGCGCGCTGATTTACGGTCACATGGTAATCATGTACAGATGTGGTTAGGTCAAAGGGGTGTAATGGTAAACGGTGTAGCTGATGAAATGGACGTTGTTCCCGAAGTGAGAAACGGTAGGACGCTAATACCCTTGCGTTTTGTTGCCGAGTTTCTAGGCGCACAAATTGAGTGGATTGGTTCACAACGCATGATTGTTATTGTTTATGACTTGCAGTAATACAAAGAGCATCAATAAAAGATTGATTCAAAAAACCGCCCCCTAGCTGATAGAGGGCGGTTTTGTATGAAGCAGCTTGCACTTAGTTTGCCAACTTATAAAGGCAATATTGATTAAGGCTAACACCTTCTTTATGTGCTTGTTCTGCCAGTTTAGCGTGTAGGGATTTAGGAATCCTTAAAGCGATTTTCCCGCTTTTCTCCAATTCTTCCATAGCGGAAAATAGTTCTTTATCATCTTCTGCCATTGCGTCAAGTTCCATTTCTGGCACATTAGCAAACATTTCTTTTAATTGACTACTCATGTTATCATCTCCCATTAAATATGCTTATAAAAATCTCCACGCGGTCTAATTAATACTACTTCAATAATATCGTTCTCATAGTCTAAAGAGAAGCCTATCCTGTATGGTGGAATTTTTAGTCTGTACATATTTTTTCCTTTTAATTTTATTATATCGCCTTTTCCAGTTTTTAGCCCATCAATTGCACGTTCTAGCTTTTCGCGGTTCGACGCATCAAGGCTTTTAATATATTTTTTCACTTGCTTGCTTTTTTCAATATGCAATTTATCCACCTCTTAATATTATGATATCATATATGATATCATATGTCAAGCCTATTATGGAAATACTGACTCTTGCATAATAAATTTGTCCTATGCTAATGTGAATCCAAAATAATCATGTTAGGGAGTGCATACATGCCAGGAATCCAAGAGCATATGCTAGAGCAACAACGGCAACAGAATCAGCATTGGATGATATTGTTGTTTTTACTATTACCCAAAATCCTAATGCTACTATTTCGTATCATAAGACATGCAATTAAATATGGTTGGATATTTCCAGTGTTAGGACTTTTAACAGCGCGGGTATTCCACCACTTTACACCCGATGTGCATATCGTCTTACATATCTTTTTCTATATTGCCCTCACCGCAATAGGAATCCCGCCCATGATATGGAAGCTAGAAGCAAACAAGAAAAAACAGATGAAGCATTAAAAACTATCAATCCCGACATGCCCGAAGAATTTTATGAGTAATAAAACGGAACGCACACACGAACCGCCGACACATGGCTTTGTGTTTGGCAAGCATAGCGGTAACTATGTTGTTAAGTCCGAGGAAAAAGACGGGCATATAATGGTTGTTGGTGGCGTTGGGCGTGGCAAGAGTTCATGTATTGCCATGCCTACATTACGAGTATGGAAAACGCCAGTGTTTGCAATTGATATCAAGGGGGAGTTATCCGAGTATGCAAGGCAATACCGCCATAGCATAAAGGTTTTCAACCCACAAAGCCGAAGTTCATACGGCTACGATCCGTACATATTCTTAAACGCAAGCAACAACCCTGCACAGGAAGCCAGAGCCATTGCACAGGCGATTATACCATTACCGCCCGAAGCCAAAGACCCGTTCTGGATAGAGAACGCGCAGACGCTTCTTACAGGGGCTATATTGCATTACAACTCTATTGGGTACTCGTTTATTGAAACACTAAAGGAAATGCAGGAGAAGGGCATAGCATCACTTTTAACCACCCTTGCGGAGAGTGATAGCAACAAAGCACGGTTATGTGTCGGTAGTTTTGTTGATATGATGGACAGTCAAGGCAATCCAAACAAGGTTTTGGCGGGGATATTTGCCGAGGTTAGCAGGGGGATTATATCACTTGTGCTAGATGATGATATTGTATCAGCATTATCACGGGAAGAAGTAATAACGCCCGATGATTTAGAGTTTGGTTATGATATATACTTGAACATTCCCGAACACCTATTACGGCAGTGGAAAAACCTTTTATCGTTGATAGTTAATCAGTTTTTGCTATTCTTTGAGAGACGCGCAGAAAAGCGAGACATGCCACAAATATTATTCTTGCTTGACGAGTTTCCGAGGTTGGGAAAGATACCTTTTATCATGGATGCGCTTGCAACCTTGCGCAGTAAGAAGATTACAATATGTCTAATCCTTCAAAGCATGGCGCAGTTAGATGTTATATATGGACAGAGTGAACGTAAGGTTATATCTGATACATGTTCATACAAGGTTGTACTTAGTGCAACAGACTCCGAAACACAGGATTATTTTTCAAGGTTAGTTGGTACATATGATAGGTTGAAAACATCTAAGGGTGTTGTCAAACGTCCGATACTAGGCACGCCGACAAGCAAGAACGAAAACACATCAACGGAGGATAGACGCATCATCAAGCCAGAGGAGTTTGCAACATTGGACGATATCATTCTGTTGCATCCGTTATCCGCGCCGGGGTTTCTTAGGGTGGAGAAAGTGCCATATTATATAATGAGGGGATGATAAAAGTTAGCAAGAGCAACAAACATATTGCGCTAATCAGCATATGCGATTGATGGAAGTTCAACAATAAAACCAAAGTTGTATATATCATGAAACCCATAATCAAACATTTCATTCCTAATCGCAGACCATACATTAGCTTCCCCCAGAGTATCACCATGCCCTACTCTGTAGATAAACATTCCTGTTTGGTATGCGGTCATGTAATAATGTTGTGTGTCTACCCAATTATGAAATTCTGTTGATTCGCCAGTTACCCATGAAAATTGAAGGTCATATATACGCGTCCCACCAATAAAATAGGCGTTTCTATTGCCTTGTGCAATCAAGTTTTCTATAAGGTATTGTATTTCTGGACTTGTAATTGTTGCGAGGTGTCCACCGAGGCTAACAGCATGAGATTGAGCTTGCGCCCATGTCCTTCCAACATCAAATAGCTGATAGTATCTACCATCGTCAGACATTACACTCGCTATTGGGGATATATCAAGAATATATGAAGGTAGAAATTCGACTATAAAACCTATAGTATTAGTGTATAAGTAATTAGGGCGATTAGCCAAATCATTCCAAACACCCGTGTTATACAAAGCTATGTGGTTTTCATTACCGTTCAAATTGTTTGGTTCGCGATATGACCATGCGGTAAAATGCATAGGTTCACCAGTTATCCATGCAAACTGATTTTCCCCAGTTTCAGCACTTCGATAGCCACCAAGCCAATAATACCGCTTGTTACCTTGTTCAATCAAGTTGTTGATGAAATTTTGTGCCAACGGGTTTCTTATTACAGCAAGGCTACCGCCCATGTTTTGTGCTTCTATTCTTGCTTGTTCCCAACTAAGCACCGTACCAAAT
>Ga0123355_10008811_pt1 | contig 15262 bp, 7 predicted proteins | sample TergutEmb28metaG_3_FD_89872 | JGI IMG/M metagenome (GOLD analysis project Ga0123355, IMG submission 89872) | Embiratermes neotenicus P1 segment gut microbial communities from Petit-Saut dam, French Guiana - Emb289 P1 | ecosystem: Host-associated > Arthropoda: Insects > Digestive system > Gut ... | reverse complement strand
CCTTAGTGCCTGCAACCAAAACCCGGGATAATATCTCAAATTGGGCCACAATCGCCTCCTTCCAAATCCTTTCTAATTAATCAGTTATGAATCAAGCGATCATTCGACACACCACAATCTCGTGCTACTACAAGCTCTGCTACATAAACCAAGAATAAATGAGTAAGGTCTACACAATTTGCAACCGATCAAGGACTTCTGTATGGATGCCTGTATCAACAAACGTTGAGGGTTAGTATTATATAATTATAATAAATGTTATACGTTGGTTTCTTGCCTGTCTATAAATAAGAATACATCCTTTCGTACATTTTGCTTCGCATATTAAGGGCCTTCGTCTTGTTTCATTGGTACTGCCATGTATGAAAAATTTAGTATCCACCACCGCATGTCTCTAGTGATTGGGGTGGGGAGAGTGGTTTTGGTGACTTATGCTTGTCTGGAGGGAAAGAAATGCAGTGGCGGATTTCCCTCTCATTTACTTAGTGTACTTCATCTTTCAATGCACTCTTGTATATGGCCCTACATATAATCTCACTGCATCAACAAAAATTATTTTCAAGATGTCCTTAAACTTTTATGGTTAAACATACGTGGGAGCATATTAAGGAAAACAAAACATTTAAGGTTATCGGAAACAAACAGTAATTGGATGGTGTTAAACTAGAATAAGGTACTACGTAACTGCGACAGGTAGACTTAACAGTAAATTTACTTGAGGTGCTCACACCGCAACAAAATGGTTTTACGTCAGTGGTAAGAGGGTTGTTGTAAATTATAACTTAGCCTATTAAAACAGTCACGTAATTAAAATATTCCAATAAAATAAAAAGCTATTTAATTCCATAAAACAAAACTACAAATGCCTATGGCAAAACTGAGTTTTTGTTGCCTAAAGACCAAGCCAAGAAGACATACGAGGAAGTGGAGAAATAACTCCATACATTATTAATATCGGCACTAAATGTTTGCGAGTGAGTAGCTTAAAAACAAGGAAGCTTTACCATCGGGGGAGGATTACGGATTAACTACAGAATATGAAGCTGTGTGAGCCCCTGGGCCGTCTGGCTAGGCGTAATATGGAGAATAGAGAAAATTCGTCCCCTGCCTTGAATTGAATCCAGATATCCTGGTCGTGCACGTTGTAGCCCAGTACTCAGTGAACTAACCCGCCCCCTCCGGATATATTGAAACTCGGAAAGACGATAGAGGTCAGTGGGTAATCTCAAGCTGTTATTGCGATTGTTCTAGGAATGTGTACTGGACTGTAGTGTTTTTGTTGAAGCGTTGATCAAAAAACGCTTCCATACCCCTACAGTGACTTGAATCCAAGCGCAGTCAGCAGGCTTTAGTCTTACATTCACAGTGTGATTCATAAGTTTTAGGACTCATTTTTCTTTAAATAACAGGCTTGAGCTATCGATCGGCCAACCCACTAACTAAGTACTATCAACCAACATCTGTTCACACGCTGAGTTTCATTTGTTTATCTTCGACAGTGTACGAATTATAACTTGTAAAGCCAGTTTTCTATATACGTCATGGATGGCGGAAATGAACATAAAATTTTGTTTCAAAGTCGGTCTATCTGCGACAGAAATTCTAGAATTGGTGCAAACGGTTTATGGGAATGGGGCTCTGAACCGATCAAACGCTTTTAGGTGGTATTCTCGATTTAGAGACGGACGAGATGACGAGAGAGGTGGCCGTCCAAAATCGAATCAAACTGAGGTAAACATTGCTGCTGTTAATGATTTGGTCAAAAATCACCATAAAATCGCATCAAGAATAATAGCAGAATCTTTGAACATCCCCAAGACTGTAGTTCTTCGGATTTTGAAAGAGGATTTGGGAAAGATAAAGTTGTGTGCAAGTTTTGTTCCACACTCCTTGACACCTGAGCAAAGGGAAGATCGAGTCACTTCTTGCCAAGACATTACCGCGATGGTTGATGCAAACAAAATTTTTTAAACAAAATTATTAAGGGAAATGAGACCTAGTGTTTTGCCCATGACCCCGAAACATAGCGACAGAGTTCTGAATGGGTTGGTGAGATATCCCCTCGGCCGAAGGAACTGAAATTCCAAAGGTCCCGCATCAAGACCACGTTGATAATTTTTTCGACTCTCAAGGCGTAGTGTACGAAGAATTCGTAACAGAGGGAAAAACAGTAAATGCAGAATTTTATGAAGGAGTAATGGATCGCCTCCTGAAGCGCATTCAACGGGTTCGTCCGGCTGCGTTCTGCTCTAGAGATTTTTTCTTGTTGCACCATAATGCGCCCGCCCACAAAGCTGCAAGTGTTTCCCAATTTTTGAACCACAAAAATGTTACAACCCTTTATCACCCCCGTACTCTCCAGATTTATCTCCGCCAGACTATTTTCTCTTCCCCAAGTTGAAAATGCGGATTTTGCTGAGATCCACGAAGCCGTAACTGATAAATTAAAGAAGTTTCAAAAAGAGGAATTTTCGGCAGCTTTTCAGAAACTGTACGACCTCGCAAAAGCCTGTATATATGCCAATGGAACTTATTTTGAATTTAAGAAAGTCTGTGTCTTCCTCATGTGTCTTCGATTTAAAAAAAAATTCAGTCCTAAAATTTTGGACCGTACTGCATACATTTTAGCCACCTCGACAGCGTTTACGTGTTTAAACTGTGGTGTTCTGAGTGCCAGTAACACAGTGTTATTTATGTATATTGATAGAAACGTTTCGTAGAGGCCTTCTTCTTCCATCTTCATAGTCTGTGTTACTTTACCTTTGAATATGGTGGCAGCTGTGACAAACTGGGAAAAACAGCATGAACATACCATGTGTTTGATAACGTGGCAAGAATTTTATTTTCGGTCGTTGACACAAAGTGGCCTTCAAAATTTTACTCAGCAGCATTTGGATATTAAATTCCGTGCAGTTGGTAGTATTAGTCATATTTCAGTACACCCAGACAATTGTTATTCTAAAGAGTGTAGAAAAATGAGCATGAGTAACAAGACTGGAGTCTTGCAGAATTTTCGTTACGTGAAGGCAGGAACTGGCTAAGGGCGAAACAATTTGTGATTGCTAATCCCAGACATGATTCGAATAGACTTAATATTAAAGTTGCCCCTGTACACCATTGAAGTTTTGCGTGGCAGTGGAGGGTGAAGGTATAGCCCCCACTATTTCTTGACCTCAGGAGGTAAATGTTCACCCTCACGCCCCAAAATCACTGTGACAAGGCTTCCGGTACCCATCGAGGAGGATGCTGATTGGGCCAGAAATCTAACAGGTATTCCTAACGGCCATCCCGTGGTCTAGTCACTAGCCTGACTGAGCTATCACGATTCCACAGTCTTAATATTGTCTGTCAAAATTTCCTTGCATTTACAGCCGAAAATATGTAAAATTTCTTGCGTACTCCTAGTGTTAGTCTACCAATTAGTTTGTCATGTGGATCCTTAAAACTGCTAGCCGAGATTTATCCAACTCTCAGTTAAAGTGTATGGCTTATTTTCAGATATTCTGAGCGTTTTATCTTCCATTAAACGGCAAATCGTGTGTCGCATCGGAAGAGATCACAATAAAAGTTTAATTAAAGTATTAACGTTGGAACATTTTGTTTAATAAAAAAAACCTTATTTCAGATTACGAGGATTATCAGGGAAATTTTTGGACCTTTCTCATCTTATGTGCTCATGTTTTACGTTACAGACGTTAACTAATTTTTGCATTCCACCACTGCGATTCATTGACCTTGACACGCGCCGCATTTTAGGGAAGACGTTACGTATAGCACTGATTCCCGCCTAAACCCGCGCATAAGTTCAGTGGCATTCGTGGAGAACGGATGTGTGTTGATAAGCTGCCGGTCTGCAGGTTGCAATGTAGCTAGCTGCGAGTGGGGGTAGGTCCAGGGCCGCCATATTAAGGTGAAGTTACTCCCTAATTAGCAAGTATATATGAGTTTGTATTAATTAATTTGCAGTAAGCCAGTTTGAAACCAAATAAGCTTGTTGGCGTGTTGACATTAAATACGATTTTGGCGCTTCCCAGAATTGTATTGAACAGGACGTAACTTTGTGGTCGTTGTGAATGTTATCGCAGTGAGTCCGCATTTTTGGTACAACGTTTCGAGTCAAATGTGTTGCACTTCAGGTTTTAATTTGTGTTTATGCTAGACGTAAGTAAACGCGAAGTAGAATATGAGTTACAAAAGTAATTATTTACATGAATCTACATTTTAACATTCCTTGTGTATTAATCCGCGTATAACAGTTATACTTACACTACGTTTTCTGAAATTGCAATGCTGTTGTGTACGGTATGTAGAATTAAATAGGTTTCCACCCACATTTACAAATTTACTGAATGGAACAAACCAAACGCATGATTGTCGTGTTGCTGACTTGTATCCCCTAAACAACTATTTCGAATCCTGGCAAGGGAACTATTTTTTGTTAATTACCGGATTTGTAATGGATTCTAATTTTGGGAATTACTGAGTTGGAGGTTTGACGTACTACTTTATACACGCTTCTTCATGCGCATATATCAGAAACAATAAATAGAGATACATTTTAGTGGATATATGATTAAGAATGCGTGGAGCTATACATCTACTGCCCCCATTGCCTTCATGGCATGAGCAGCTAAATATGAGGTAGGCGAAACAGGATACTATAAGTATTAGTAGTATATTATTTTGCGAATTACTGAGTTGGAGATTTGACGTACTACTTTATATATTCTTCCTCATGCGAATGTATCAGAAGCAATAGATAGTTTAGTGGATATATGATTAAGAATGCGTGGAGCTATACATCTACTGCCTCCATATGCCTTCATGGCATGAACATGAATAAAATGAGATTAGGGGAAACAGGATAATATTAGTGTAAGCAGTACATTATTTTTCGAATTGCTGATTTGGAGGTTTGACGTACTAGTTTATACGTTCTTCCTCATGCGAATATATCTGAAGCAGTAGGTAGGTAGATAGGTGGAAAGATGGTTTAGTGGATACATGATTAAGAATGCGTGGAGCAGTACATCTACTGCCCCCATATGCCTTCATGACATGAACAGGGTTGGAATGAGATAGGGGAAAAAGGATAATATTTAGTATTAGTAGTATATTATTTTGCGAATTACTGAGTTGGAGTTTTGACATCTATACTTTGTATATTCTTGCGCATGCGAATATATTAGAAGCAATAGATAGATAAATAATATATAGATATTTTAGTGGATATATGATTAAAAATGCATGGAGCTACACATCTACTGCACCCAAATGCCTTCATGGCATGAAAAGGAATAAAGTGAGATAAGAGAAAAAGGGTAATGTTAGTATTAGTAGTATATTATTTTGCGAATTACTGAGTTGGAGATTTGACGCACTACTTTGTATATTCTTCTTCATGCGAATATATCAGAAGCAATAGGTAGATAGATAGTTTAGCGGGTATATGATTAAGAATGCGTGGAGCTATACATCTACTGCCCCCATATGCCTTCATGGCATGAAGAGGAATAAAATGATATAGGGGAGCAGGATAATATTAGTGTTAATGGTGTATTATTTTGCGAATAAATAAGTTGGAGTTCTGACGTACTAGTTTGTGCATTCTTCCTCATGCGAATATATCTGAAGCAATAGGTAGGTAGATAGATAGTTTAGTGGATACATGATTAAGAATGCGTGGAGCTATACATCTACTGCCCTCATATGCCTTCATGGCATGAACCGGATTAGAATGAGATAGAGGAAAGAGAATAATATTAATATTAGTAGCATATTATTTTGCGAATTACTGAGTTGGAGTTTTGACGTACTAGTTTGTGCATTGTTGATCATGCGAATATATCTGAAGCAATAGGTAGGTAGTTTAGTGGATATATGGTTAAGAATGCGTGGAACTATACATCTACTGCCCCCATATGCCTTCATGGCATGAACAGGATTAGAATGTGATAGGGGAAAGAATAATATTAGTATTAGTAGCATATTATTTTGCGAATTACCGAGTTGGAGTTTTGACATTTATCTTTATATATTCTTCCGCATGCGAGTATATTAGAAGCAGTAGATAGATAGATAGATAGATAGACGGATAGATAGATAAATAATAGATAGATGTTTTAGGGGATATATGATTAAGAATGCGTGGAGCTATACATCTACCGCCCCCCTATGCCTTCATGGCATGAGCAGGATTAAAATGAGATAAGGGAACCGGGATAATATAAGTAGTATGTTATTTTGCGAATTACTGATTTGGAATTTTGACATACATACTCTATATATTCTTTCTCATGCGAATTTATCACAAGCAATAAATAGATAGATGGCTAGATATATAGGTAGATAGATACTTTAGTGGATATATGGCTAAGAATGCGTGGAGCTATGCATCTACTGCCCCGTATGCCTTCATGGCATGAACAGGATTAAAATGAGATAGAGGAAACAGGATAATATTAATATTAGTAATATGTTATTTTGCGAATTACTGAGTTGGAGTTTTGACATACTACTTTATATATCCTTCCTCATGCGAATATATCCAGAAACAATAAATAGTTTATTGGATATGTAATTAAGAATGCGTGGAACTATACATCTATTGACTCCATATGCCTTCATGGCATGAATAGGAAGAAACTGAGATAGGGGAAGTAGGATAGTGTTCGTATTAGTACCCAGTGGTGCATTTCGCTAGGCTTTGGGTTTTACAATCTCAAATTTCATTTTGCCGATATATTGACAACTGACCTGTTATTTTCCTGTGAATGTCACGATATTAACATGAAATAACAACAGTAAATCTCCTACCTACTTCCCTCCCTCCTTGTCCCACTGCGTAATTCGAAGTACCCAAACTTTGCTTCTTCATTGTCGCCCTTTTTCACGTGTTTAGTTTCCGTTGGTCTGTTTGTGACCTTACATAATATAATCACAATCTCCGCATCCTATTTTGCAATCTATACAAACTCCATGTTTCAGGGTGTTCATTTTGAGCTTCTACCGTTTTTATGTTTATATGGAACACCTATCGTTTTCATCAAAAACGTGGTACAGACGATGCTTCCGTTGCTGCTATACGTCACTGTACTTCAAGCAATGGGAATTTGTTATGTGATCAGAATGACGTTATGAAATTTTGATTTTGTTATAATCAGTCTTCCTTGATTTTTGAGTTCTCCTGGTCGATATTTTTGGCATTGTTTCTCTGTTCATCTACCCTAGTGCCACAGTTCTAATGTAAATATCTCACTGCAGTCTTTTCCCCATAAGCTCAAATGATTCGACGCTTGAAACTCTACTTACATCCTCATCATACGTCGCCGGTTTAGGGCCAGTTGCCCTCTTAGTGACCTTAAGAGATAAAACCTTATTCTCCTTATCATATTTCGTGACTTTCTTCAGTTCATTTTCTCAGATATTTCCTTACGGCACATTCTGTTCCAATATATGGAATAAATATGTGAAACACGCAGTGTTGTTTCGCTTGTGAAAAATGTCTTCTCTTTGTCCAATGAAAGAAGCTTTAGTGGATGTGTCTTGTGGTATCTACTTTGCTGCCTTCTGTCTGTGTACTTAACTTACGTCCAGGTATTTTGAAACATTTCAGACGCAATGAAATAGTTAACGGAAATTTTATTTCTGAATTTCATTACAGCGAACCAACTGACGTATACGATATGATTAAATAGTTCGTGAATTAAATAGAATGTTGTTAATTAACGGTATAGCTACAATTTTTTTTAATTGGAAAATAATTAATGGGGAAATTCCTTCAGGCTTTCAAGCCAGATAAAAGCCGGTTACACAGCAATTTTTTTTTATAGTTTTCACAATAATTTCACGCATATCTTCGCTGTAATTTGGCAAAAGACACAACTGACACAAAGCTCCACAGTCAGTATCGAGACGCGGTACCTTGAGAAAACTTAAGTATTTATAATTCATTTTGAAAATGTTAATAAACTTAATCATGGCATACTAATTTTAATGTTCAAGTAATTCATTTTGGAACTGATATGGTTTTGTGTTAAACTGGGTAGGAAATGCCACTATGACAGACGAATGTGTAGAATTCACCATACGATTAGCGTTGCCCTAGTCATCAAATAGTAAATGTCAGTGCTAAACGTGGACCTCGCCATAAAAACAAAATTTTGTTTTCTAAGGTAAAATCCGTTTCTGATAGCACCACCGCCAAAGCAATCATAAATTGTTTGCTAAATACTTGGTTACTACTGGTGTTAATTGAAGATTGTTGATACGAAGTGGTTTCTCGATTATATGAATTGTGTAAGAGTGGTATTGCGAAACACAGGCGCCGAAATAAATGACAATGTTACGTTGGCAACATGCATATGGATGGTACAAATCACCAAACTTTATTTTTCTCTACTAAAAAACTAAATAAACTAAAAATTCGGTCTTCTGGTTGTGGGTCTCTTTACTCTCTGCATGGCCGGCACTTCTAACTAACTAACACGATCTGTACATCCACATGCATCCATTGTCAACCGGAGTTAGGCCTAGTTATTTAGGTTGAACCCAATTCTTATTTAAAACCTAATTATGTTCATACCTAAAAATGCTATTTTCTACTTAAATTTTATTTCCATACATTTGATTTTTATTCTGGTAAAAATTCTATTTTTGAGTGAAGCAAGCTTCTTTTACGTTACAGTTTCTCAATTTCTGCCATTGGTTCAGTAAGTCGTGGCCGATACTGAAAATAACGTTTACTAAATTCTCCGGAACAAAATGTCACAATAAATTAGGAATGTATAAACAACAAGAAAATAATTGTAAGCGAGTCCATTCCACGGAAACATTTGTCTCAGGGCCCGAGCCAGAATGCGCATGTCACAGCAAAGTATTGGTAGTACTTGGCAACGCAGAGCAACGTGAGAATTTATAGCAGTACAAAAGGACACAGCGTACATAATATTCTCGGTCCTCCTGGTATTTCTGTGGCTTTCTTCATTACAATTCCTCAAATGTAATATCATTGCGAAGTTTACTGGAATGAAATTGCTACAAGGCCTTGTCAGGATCATGTCCCTTGCTTTTCAGTACGGTTTCCCATAATATAGTTTTAATACAATTTTAAGTCGGTCTCAGTACTTTTGACGTTCCTGATGGTTTTCCCTATTAACTGTTTCCAAAATAAAGTTTTATTGAACTATTAATATCACTCTTCTATTATCCATTCTCATCTATTCTTGTGTTCTAGTTTTTTCATTGGCAGTTTCCAAAACGAAACGTAAGTGGAATTCAAGTATGGCTTATGTGTAAGGCGTTCTCAGCTATGGAGGTATTTCTTCTGGCTTTCTTCAGTAACAAATTCCAGAATAAACGTTATTGAAAATTCAATACGACAGCTGTATAAGGTCCTTCAAGTTTTATTATAATCTTTGTGGTTTTCTTAACTGACATATTCCAATATAAACTCCACTGCAATGTCAAGAATACTTTTGTGTAACATGTTCTCAGCCCGTCTTGTGTTTCTCGTGGTTTTCTTCTGTAACATTTTGCAAAAAAACCTAAAATTAATCATTGCTGATTTTCTGTAAATTCTCGTCTAGTCTCAAATTTCTAGCGGTTTTCTTCTGTAACAGTTTACGAAACAAAATGCCTGCAAGGCATTTACTAATATGTTTCCCTCTATGGTGCTGTCGTCTGTCGTGCCATATTTTGTAGTCTGATTGTGCAGTGTTCCCAAAGTAAAGATATCATCATAGCTTCAGTGGACGTGAGATTTCCCTAAAAGAAACTCCGTTACCATATCAAAATACCTCGATCTGTCTACGCAAGTAATCATGCTTAGGATATGCCGCTACTGCACAGACTTAACCTTCTATTGCCAATTGCATATCCCACTTTGACGCAACGCTGCACCTATTCCCCCTTTCCAGTCTTCAGCCGGAACCCAATTGATATTGGCTGTGAAATGTTTCCGATGTTTCAACCTCACAAACTCTGGTACTGGACCCTAGAGTTAGCCGGTCTGATACTGACCACTTCCCCGCGACCGGTCTGAAGCAATACGTTTTACACTCTCACGTCTTTCACCAAGAATATTCCCAAACAAATAATTATTAGCACTGTATGGAGGTATGAGTTTAAGTTGGGGTAAGATGTCGTGCTTTGAATGTTATACCCCGAAGTAAAGAAAAGGAATAGCGTGTTTGTTAGCAGCAGTCTGGAAACGGGAAGGAATTAGAAACAATACGAAGATACACGTTATGCTTAAGCAAAGATACTGCTGAGCTGTCCAGAAACAAGCAATAGAAAGGGATTTGTAAGCAAAAAGTGGCTGAATAAAAACGAAGAGGTAGGTTACAGGAAATTAAGTTGTACTAATACAGCATCCATTCCAATATAGAGCCGAGGTTAAGAATGAAGAGAATTGTTGCCTTTACTGTGCCGCTGTGTCTTCATGGCATATTATAGGGTGAAGTTTAAATGCCTACTTTCCTAATAAAACATTGTTATAGATGTAGAATAATGCTTATGAGAGTTAAATAAACAGTAAAAATATGCACAGAAAATGTAGTGGGTTTTGATAGGAAGGTAGTATCAAAAAAGTTACGATGGAAGAGGAGCAGTCCATTATTATTATTATTATTATTATTATTATTATTATTATTATAAAATACTAAACTTGCTGGTCTCATAAAATTCGGGGAATTTTATGACTAGCTCAGGAACTAATAAGGATTCCACACCTTAGAATTAGGCATTATTATTATTATTATTATTATTATTAAAAATGTATATCGCTACAAACTGTAGAGTACTGATAAAGAACATCCTTTGTCCCAGTAGAAAGAGGTTACATCACAATCCCTATGACAAAATTAGCCATTCAAAGGCTTGAACGGTATCAGTCCAGTTCCCTCAATGGCAGTCGTATTCCATTTTATTTTTATATTGTCGTGCTCTTAAGTTACTATTTTTGAATAGGTTTTTCCACATAATCCTATATGCACATCGCGTCATCCATTCGAGGAATACATTTAGTTGGTCGTTACAATTTTCTGATTCCAACACAACACAAAGTTCATAAGTTTGTAATTTATACCATTCCCCATTTAATATATTGTAGGACCTAGGCATACAGGCCGGCAGTCTCTGGATTGATTTCGTGCGGCTTCATATTTTCGTTCTTGTTTTTTTCGGGAGTGTTTGTGCGCTAAATATAAAAATTCTTACGTTTTCGGGAGTATTTGTGAGCCGAATAGAAGAATAATTATTTTCGGGAGTTTTCGTGTGCCGGATATAAAAATTCTTACGCTTTCGGGAGTGTTTATGAACCGAATATTTAAAAAAAAAATGTTTCCGGGAGTTTTTACGTGCCGAATATAACCATTGTTACGTTCGGGAGTGTTTGTGCGCAGAATATAAACATGTTTTCGCGAGTGAGTGAAAATTCTTATACAGCGTATTTTAAAATACGTTAAGATGTTCTTTATAATCTCAAATTGTGTTCTGAGTTATTAGTGTTTTCGAGTGCTCCCATTGAAAATTAGTGTTCTTTTTGATCGTTTTGTGTCTAATGTTGTGTGATCTGAATACGAAAGCGTTCAACGACCTGCTAAATACTAGTGTTAGTGATAGTGGTGTAGTGTTAGGTTCAGTGATTGTGTCAACGATTCCAACAATCAAGGGATTTCAGCAATATGCATCCGAAGGAGGACTTCGAACACTGGACCACGTCAAGAGGAGCAACACGCCAACGGTAACAGCGGTGGACAATTAAAGGTAGGTCCCACACATCGAGGGTCAGCGCGAGCGCCATCAACGAACGGTGAGTGATGGACATTTTTCTTCTACATTGTTAGGAACGGAGAAACAAAAGCATGTCAGTAATTTACATTTCACGTGTCGGTAAAACTCACATTGGTCGGTGGATTGCGGGTTTGGCACAGAGAAAATTTAACTGCCCTAATAAATGGTGTTCGAGCCAACGGATTAGACTTAAACTGAATTTGTTAGCTTAGGACATTCCTGTGACTAGGCACTAGGCTGTATTGCACTACGCAGTTTTCTTATCACCGCGTAAAATTGCTTACCGTAGCTTGAAGCAGCAGTCAGCTGACTGTGTGTTATCGCTCGACTGCTGGAATGAAAGGACCGTCTTGTGAACAATGACACGATTCGTTGCATTTGCAGTTTTAGTAGAAGAAACTGTTGACCCTTTACTGCGACAGCAACACGTTATAGAGCTCTATTATTTCATTTCCTTCACGTTCAACAGCAACGCCCAACATACATGTTAGGAGACGAAATGTATATAAGTGTGTAGGTCTGTCACCAGCCACCAGGCTTAGTGGCATTAGAGTTACACTGCGATGGCGAACGTAGCTGCTTTCTTTTATGAATACTTCAAGTTGCCTCTGATTGTCCAAATACCATTTTGATCAACATTAGTACAACCTTTATTCCCTGACTGAAGGAAGTATATTTTTGAATTGAAGACTAGTGAAATATACACCAATCAATGTTATTATTATCACAGGCATCAGGGAGGGAGGGCTACCAACATATAAACAAGTAACAGGCATCTGGGTGGGAGGGAAATATTTAGTACACAATATGGATTAACGCAGGTAATATCTATAATACATTCAATCGACATTGCCAGCAGACGGACCACGCCTTTAAGCACTTTTTATTTCTGCGCTGAAAGGAACTTCATTGCAAGGCTATGAATTTGAGTACATTGCGCGTTCAACGCAAGAAGATATCGAACTTTCATTTTTTCGACGAGTAACCAGAATTCATATGAAATGATTATTTACTCTTCGTTATACCGCGCTTTCATCCGCGACAGGCAAAAGACATTCAGCTGTGTTTTAATGTTCGTTTCATGGACCTTTCTTAAAAGGACTGTACCGGCAGAGACGTGCGTGTATTTTTTATGTATCGAGTGATTGGTGTACTGAAGTCAGAATAATGTTTTTAAATCCATCGTTGTACAGTACCTACAAGAAGACACATCACCATGAAATTGAAGTTTACGATCAGCGCAGGTAAGTTACTGTTTTCACATTCGTTGTTATTTGCAGACTTTACTTATTAGTGTGTTTACAGTGTTCGGCGCTTTCGCACAGTCGCGAAACGCGCTTTATTGTTTTTGTTGTGTTCTGTTTTGTTTGTTTCAGGCCCCGCTCACATCCTGTGCCTCACCGTGGCGAGCGGGTGTAACAAGGAACGGTGCATTCCCGAAATATTGCCATTATTATGTCCTAGACACACACACACACACACACACACACACTGTTATAATTCCAGGATTATATATTTGAATTGGCTAAAGGTTATACAAGTAGTAAAATTTGTGCGTCCACATGCAATAAGTTGGTTTTTGATACATTTTACATTAGAGGAATATTTAAAGCTTCTCATAAGATCAGAATTTAAGGTCTTGGACCATATATTTACCAGGCCTACAAACGTTTTAATGATTTTCCCTTCATTGTTAGTAAAAATATGACAAACATGTAGCAATTGGAGATGAATATCGTGTTTTGTGCGTACTCTTTGTTCGTCGTGCTTTTTGCGAGGCATCATCTGTCACACAAGCTTAGCACAATTAGGGCTCACAGATTTTTGACGTATTATTTGGTGAGTTCGTGAAAGAAGTTTGATCAGACTATAAGTTTAGAATATTCATTAAAATATAAATCAAAAGCAATAACTTAGAATATTTTTTCACCTGACTTTTTTGTAAACGTTGTTAAATCGTTAATATCTCTTATTAAAAGCGCAGGTTTGGCACTGCCAGACTATGATGACATACAGGTGGAGAAGAAGAATAGCTCTACTCATTCTTAACCTCTGCATTATATCGAGGTGAGTAGCAAACTTCATGCCACGGCTGCTTTACCCGCGGGAAAGTATTCATATGACAAGGAGCAGCTGAGGGAATGCACCGTTCCTTGGCCAAACAGGATATGTTAGTTGCAAATATTATTTCAGGTATCCTTCCTGTGAACGAAATTCCACAGTGTTACTTTTCCCTGACAAATCCAAAATAATCTGTTTTAAAACTGCCCATTATATAACCTGATGGTTAATCGCCTGTCCTATCAGAGCCATTGCATGTATTGGAAAACTGGAGGTTGGTGAAAACGTTAGTCAAGCAGCATAAATTGCAGTATGAGAATAAAACCAATAAGTGCGTATGAAGATATTTGAATTTGCTACTCTAATAAAAACGTTGTTAACCGCCTACATGTTTCGGTCAACTTTTGCGGCCACCTGAATTGTAAACTGTGCAGAAACTGAAAAAGTTTCAGGGCTGCTGCCGCCATTAATTTATCAACATAAGAAGCAATATTCCTAAGATTCATTTTTATATTCCCATTATTGTTAGATCTTCCCACTTGTCATTTTCCAAGTACTACTCTTACCAAATAAATTAACTTCACACTAACAGCGACCTCGATATAAACCATGATTCAGACGCAAATAATTTGTACTCTTCCATAAAAGGGACCTTTTAGGTCCAATAATCACCATGTTAACTTGCCTGTGCCGTTTTATAAGCAAGCAGACGTTGTATATTTACACAACTTGATGCACGTGTAGCTCATAATTCAGATTTACCGTAAACCTGTTTTGATGTCTGTTTGTAGAGTACTCTTCGTTTTAAAAATAATCTTTCTGATTAAAGTGCCACGCCATAAAGACATACGTGGTATCAGGAAAGTGGAGATTCACCCGAAACTAAGCAATGGAGGGCAGTAAACGATCGACGTGTTTGTGTTGTCATCTTTGTTCCCGAGGAACAGGCAACAGAGCCAGTGTGGATGCTATGCGCGAAAGAAAAATATCTATGGGATGTCACCATGACTGCTCAGACACCATTCTAATGACTGATCTAGCTTAGCCCCTACATTAATAGAATTCATCCCGTTGTGTGAAAATCATTAAGTTTATTATAAATAACATAGAAATTTCCGTCAACACAACTATAATTATGTAGGTTAAAATTACTACATGTTTCGATCCTTGGGGGCCATCTTCAGGTCGAGCTTAGGAACCTATTTTTACATCACTGTTTTTGCCGTATTATTTTTCATTTGCGTTCGGGATCCCTTATGCATTACAAGTGAAATTAAGAGGGATGGAACACAATTTATTAGTATTGTTTGTACGTAAAATTATAAATGTTTTTTCGCTGTGGCCGAGGTGCATGTGGCTGGTCCTTCTAGTTGGGTTGCCTCCGGTGTGTGTGTGTGTGTGTGTGTGT
>Ga0123355_10008810_pt1 | contig 15263 bp, 12 predicted proteins | sample TergutEmb28metaG_3_FD_89872 | JGI IMG/M metagenome (GOLD analysis project Ga0123355, IMG submission 89872) | Embiratermes neotenicus P1 segment gut microbial communities from Petit-Saut dam, French Guiana - Emb289 P1 | ecosystem: Host-associated > Arthropoda: Insects > Digestive system > Gut ... | reverse complement strand
ATACCACCCATGAAATAACAACCAGTTAGTCGCAGACTCCTGAAGATGGTCGTATTAACGGCCGAAACATGTTGAGCATTGAATGAGTATTGAATAAATACTAAAATAAGTGGCATCAAGTTGTTTTTCCCTTTACTCAACTATAAAGATGATGCACGGTCCCATAAACATAAGATTATATTAGTATTTCATCAACAAATTACTTTAATAAAAACTTCAGAGCTAGTCTCGCAAATCTTAAGGTCCTCCTAACTCAGTCATGTGATTAGCAGCTGCTAGGTTAGCAGACGAATACTGCCGTATCCACCTGTCAGCAGAAACACACTGATCTACGAGCATATGAATTCGCACACTGTCCTGACTTTTAGAATCGGCCTAGAATAACTAGTGCTTCATGAGGTTGAAGTTTGAGGCTTAGTGGAATTATACTGTTATATATGAAATTTGGGGCAGTGAGTTTCCGGAATCAAAGCCTCAGGAGAATGGTGAATTAATGTCTGATGACGTCTGCAGAACCACTAAAGCCGGAGCCGAATTCATTTGACGTTTAGATGGCTGCTGAGAAGATACAAATCTGTAAATCACCAGGTATTTACATACCGCAACAGAAGTTTTTAAAACATGCGGAAGAAAATTTCTCTCGGAAGTCTACAACGATATTAATTCTATTCGGTATAAGCAGTTATTTCTCGGGGATTGGAGGGAGTCCATCATTTTACCTATCAGTAAGAAAGATAATAAAAGTTTTTGTAGTAATTTAAAAGACATATCATTTTTCCAAAATACAAAACATTATCAAATATGCTGCTGTCAAATTTAAAGTCATATGCAGAAGAAATTTTGGGGAAAATCAATATAGATTTCGAAATAACGAATTATCTACTGATAATGCAATGTGCTTTTGTTAAATATTAAAAACAATGTAAACATATTTTTAGGCTTCAAGAAAGCTTATGGTTCAATTAGTTGAGCGGTTTGTTATCCACGTGTAATTTGAAATTCTAAATAAAAAAAAAATGTCTGAATGAAACTTATAGGTGGGATCTGTGTAGGAAAGCATTTGTTTGTTGTATTTCCTATTTTGTAAGGTTTGAAAAAATGAGATTGTTTACTGCAATTTCTTTAGAATTTTGCCTTAGGGTACGCCATATGAAATGACCCGGTTATCCAGAATGACTTCAAATTAAATTGCACTCGTCAGATCTTGGTGTAGTTTGATGATGATGATGATGATAATATATTGTGAGGAAGATTACATAATATACAGGAAAATTCAAAAGTTTATTAGTCGCTACTAAGAAAAATGTATAGTAATGAATGTTGTTAAAACTAAGTGCATGGTCAGGCCTCGGGGTCAGAATGAAGAACAAAGTCAAAATAAGTATTACGTAAATAGTACTTCTGAGAGAGTGGAAAAATTCAAATTATTTGGGAACTTCTTGAAATATCAAAATTCTATTCAGGAAAAATATTAGAGCAGACTGAAGTCAGGGAAGGCTTTCTATCATTCCATGCAAGATAGTTTGTCTTCTAGCTTTCATTTCCAAAAATATAAAAACTAAGACATAGAGAATTATAAACTTGCCTGGTTTTTTTAATGGGTTTGACAATTCGTCGCTTCGAGAGAGGAACTTGGGCTGAGTGTGTTTGAAAATAGCTGCAGCTAAGGAAAATTTTATACCGTTTGAATTTACATTAGTTGTAGCATTCAACTTTGCTTCATACTGTGTCATGATGTCATAGTAGCGTACGTGAAGTGTTACAAGCCAGGAGTATGATTCATGGTCACGGGTGGCTGGAGAGAGTCTTCCTTTATTTGAAGCTGCAGGCGCCCCAAAATCGTAGCTTGGCTTAGCCAGTTTATAAGATAACCACATCTGCAACGGACTTGTACGTGCTGGCACTCTGCACAAGGCAGCAGCAAGCCATTTACCATAGTTTCTGCCTAGGGCAGTGATATTAACTTAATGTGTTATAGGGAAACAAATTATTATATTTCAACTGTAATTACAGTAGTTATAAAAATTCATTTTGATCTCCTTCGAGTAGCAGGCATATGCTGTCAGGCTGCGTAATGTTCGGAGGGGACATAGATGGGCCCGAGGATTATTGTAATTTTCCGTAGGGCAATTTAATTAACAATATATTTCAACCAAGAGAGTTTGTCCTTAAAGAGTTACAAATTAATATATCGTAACCTTCAACTGTAACATTCGAAGTGACAGTGAACTGTACATACAACCATATCAGTATAAGAGCACAACGACACCACAAGGTCTAACAATTATTCAGTGATATACGTTCCAGTGAATATTCCAAGCAATTAGTATAAAATTAACGGTAATAATCAAGCAAAATTTTATAGGTCGTGAATTAATATACAGGCAAAGTTAATCAAGATTAAAGTAATTATTGTTTGAGAAAATCAAGTTGAACTTGGTTTAAACCGGCATTTATTAAAGATGGGAAGGACTTCAAAACTTCCCATCATGCAGTGTGTCTCGCTGTACGAAAGTAGTGCATCGAGAGGTGCTGAGGAAAATATTTGTGTATGAGAGGGACAAGGTAACAAGGGACTTGAGGAAAAAAAACCTAGTGCGTAGCTACGTGTTCTGTATACATCACCAAATGTTATCTGGAGGTCAAATCAAAAAGAATGATTTGGGCGGGACATATAGCACATATGAGAATGGGATAGATTTATACAGGGTTTGGTGGGGAATTCTAAGGGAAAGAGACCATTTGAAAGATCCATACTTAAATGAGAGGATTATATTCGAATGAATCTTCAGGAAGTGGAAAAGGGAGCATGGACTGGACTGAGGAGGCTCTGGTTACGGACTTGCAGCAGGAACTGGTGAAGACTGTAATGAACTTTCGGGTTCCATAAAGTCCGGTGAATTTCTTGGCTAGCTGAAAAACGGTTATTTTCTCAAGAAGGACTCTGCTCCAAGCAGTAAGTGAGAAAGTTAGTAAGTCTGAAGACGTCAGGCAGCGTCACCTGGAATGACATACTCTTTTATAGAATGATTCTAATTCACGTCCCTTATAGGTATCAGGGCCTATTGGAATCACGCTGTTCCCTCCCATAAATCTGTAAAACTTTTATCTATAAATCCGGTCACAAAGCGACTTATGCTTCGAGATTTTTTCGCTTTGATATCTATCCTGGGCCCCTGTACATGTCACCTGTCCAAACCGGCCCTGGGGCCCACCCAGCCTCCTGTAAAATAGGTAGCGGTTCTTTCCGGGATAAATTACGGCCGGGGCTACTGCTGACCACTCACACCCTTCTAGTGCCGCGGTCATGGAAGAGTAGAGCTATAGCTCTACCCACCCTCTGAGCCACACCGGACCTGTAACGGGAACACTTTACCTTTTACCTTGTACACATAATTGTTGGAATTTTATTGGGTGCAATTAATATTGAAATTTCTACCGCACTGAGAATAATTTTCGAAGGAGTGGGCAGGATTAGAGCAATGAGGATAAAATTTTATATAATTTGTTTATTTAAAAACGAAACAATAAAATATTTTTATAATGCAATAAAAATCGCCGTTTATATGTAACCAAATTTCATCCTACAATGGGCTTAAAGACCAAAAGTGGAATAAAATTTATCCCTACTTTTTCTTTGATCTCGCCTCTATAAGGGAGAAGGTGATTAGAGCCTCGTAATGTTAACATTGCCCCCTTGAAACTTATACATTTGCCATTCTACTAGAGGATGTTTGGGTCTCATTGCTGGTCCGGTGTAGTGTAATAATTCTCATCTCCAAAGGTTTCCGATGCCAGCACCGCTCATTACATATGTTTACAGAAATACATTGTATTTTAACCCTTAACTAGCTAACGTGGAAAATATGGTGAGCTCCTAATAATGCCAGCAGATGGGATTTAACTTGGCGTTTATAGGGTTAAGGTTGTATGTGTACCAGAACCATAAAGTAATAAGGTAACTGAGGAGAAATTTCCCAAATTTAGCAGCTGAAATAAACAAGTGAATGTTAATTATATAACGTCATATAAATTGTTTACAATATGAAGGTGTGAGAATCACCGCAGGTTTAATGTTAAGAAAAAGTCATAGGAATCAAGGAATTTTAATACAGCTTTTATATTTTGAATTCAAGGTTGACGTAAGGGTCTTTAGTGATGTGTGGTACAATAACCTATTCACAGAATGTGCTGAAAACACAAAACTTGTGTCTGTATGACTTATTAAAACCTCAGTCAGCAACGACCTGATATAAATATATATATATATATATACAGTAAATATTAGGCAGTTACAAAAAGCCGCAAACTTTGGAGAATAATTTAAATTTCATATTATTGCAAGAATAAAATTAAAGTCACTTTAAATAGTATATATTAAGCGTGAGGCTGGTCAACATGTCGAACTGCAACTTTGACGATCATTTGGGCACTTGGATATTATTGAGCCTTGGTTGTCTGGGAAGACCAATTATTGCGGCTTTCTAATTGCTTAATATTTTTTGACAAATTTTCCTGCTCGCTAGGCTTTTGAACATAAGTCTTTGTTTTGCCATTTTGTGTGTTTCATTTATCTCTGTATCACAAGCAGGAAAGACAAGACAAATCTGCAGAGTCAGAATTAAGATTTTATTGCATTTAGTGTAATGAATGATTGATTGAACGATTATATAGTGTCTGAAATACCTTTGAGAAATACCGTCATAGGGAATCCGATGTGGATTCAGAAGGCTCCTAAGAACCGTTCAAAAGCAAACACCTTTCAAATGGCTTTGGCCGAACTGTAAGCCGTGAGTCTAAAAACTGTTTTTTGTGTCCGACGTGTTGCATTTGTGTAACAATAATTCACAGTAACACCCAGCAGAAGTAACAGTTTCGTTATTGATTTGAGTTTGGGAGTAGCCAAGTTCGATTGACAGCAAGGGCGATGCTATTCCTGAGTGAACACTTTCATTGGCATTTTAATTTCTTTAGTCAAATGCAGGAAAAATTGCTTCATTATGAATAAAGAGTCTTCTTCCCAGGTTTTATCCTATCCTTTATATTAAACATCCTAAAATTTGAGAACTGCGTTATTCAGGGCTATTAAGCGAAGTCTGTTAATTTCTTACCAACGTTTCAGAACAAGCAGTATGTCAAATCTTCAAGTGTCATACCCAAGTTTTTTGACACATATTTAAGGATGCATAAATGTGTCAAAAATAACACGATTACTAAATCAATCGGTAAATGCTTTCAGATATTATTCTCCTACCTCTACATTTGTACTTAATCTAGAGTAATTCTCATACATATATATTAAAGCAGAAAAATTCTAATTAAAATTAAATATAGAAAAAATTCGAATAATTCCAAAAAATATATTTCTTTTGGGCTTGAGAAGGACGAAGTAACGGAGGTCGAGTGGAATTTTCATGATGAGAAGCTTCATGATTTTCACTGTTCACAATATTTTTCGGGTGATCAAATATACATGAAAGTGAAGCATGTAGCACGTGAGATATACAAGTGGGTTGCATATAGATTTTGATGTGGAAAAACGAGAAAAGAGCCCATTTAAAAGGACTCTAGACCGTCATTAATATTACATTGAAACACCTACACACACACAAAATTGTATATACAGTCAAACCTCGGTTCACGAACGCCTCGGATCATGAACATTTCGGTTTACGAACAAATTTTCCGAACACAAAGCGTCTCGGATGACGTACTGTGTCTCGAGTTACGAAACACACAAGCCGTCAACATCGTGGAGCGATAAGCTGGGAGTATCAGCGTCGGCAGTGTTAATAGAAGAATGATCTATCGGAAAAAAAACCCCGCGTCAGTAACACCGATAGGCGAGAGCGTCAATTGCTGTGTAGCTTTCGTGCACTCGAATTCACTGTCCCTTTTCTTTAAATAGGACACCATGGGGCCAAAGAAAGTCAATGATAGCAGCAAAGTTAAAAGAAAAATATCAATATCATAATATATGTTAAGAAAGAAACCATAGCCAAACATTGAAATGGTGTTCGTGCCTCTGATCTTGCTACTCAGTTTGGGATGGCAAAATCAACAATCTGTACTGTTCTTAAACACAGAGAGACAATCAAGAAAACCGATGTTGCAAGAGGAGTGACAGTTGTTACTAAACAAAGATCACAAACGTTTGAAGAATTGGAGAAATTGTTACTAATTTGGATAAACGACAATATGTTAGCTGGCAACAGTGTTTCTGAGGGTACGATTTGTGAAAAAGCAAGGCGATTTCATGATGACAAGGTAAAAAAATATCCTGGTACGAATGGTGTTACTGATGTTTTCAAAGGTAGCAGAGGGTGGTTTGAGAAACTTAAGAAAAGAAGTGGCATATATATTGTGGTTAGGCACGTGGAGGCTGCGATTGCAAACCGAAAAGCTGCTAAGGAATTTGTGCAAGATTTTAGTGACTATGTAAAGGCTAATGGATTTTTTCCCCAGCAAGTGTTTAACTGTGACGAAACTGGTCTGTTCTGGAAAAAATGCCAAGGAGGACATACATCACCGAAGAGGAGAAAGCATTACCGGGACACAAACCAATGAAGGATAGACTGACTCTTTTGCTATGTGGAAATGCAAGTGGGGACTTCAAGATCAAGCAATTACTCGTGTAACACCCGGAGAATCCGAGAGTGTTTAAAAAAAGTGATAAAAAGTAAATTGCCAGTTATGTGGAGGGCTAATAGTAAGACTTGGGTAACTGGGCAATGTTTTGTTGAGTGGATTCATGAAGTCTTTGCCCCAAGTGTGAAGAAATACTTGTAGGAAAATAATTTGTCTCTGAAGTGCCTTCTTGTGATGGATAAAGTACCTGCTCACCCTCCTGGCTTGGCAGACGAGTTGATGGAGGAGTTAGATTTTATCACAGTGAAATTCCTGCCTCCTACCACGACTCCTCTAATACAGTCCATGGATCAGCAGGTCATTTCAAACTTTAAGAAGCTCTATACTAAGGCATTTTTTCAAAGGTGTTTTGAGGTAACCTATCACACAAAATGAACACTCAGAGACTTTTGGAAACACCATTTTAATATTCTTCATTGCTTAATTATCGTTGACAAAGCCTGGCAGCAAGTGACTTACAGGAACATGAATTCGGTCTGGAGGAAATTGTGGCCAGAATGTGTTGCAGGCAGAGACTTTGAGGGCTTTGACAATGAAGATTCTACTGTTATCGATGATATTGTGTCTCTAGGCAAAAACATGAGCTTGGAAGTTAACAATGAAGAGATGGAGGAGTTACTAGAGGACAACAAAGATTAACTCAGAACGGAAGAACTGGAACAACTACAGAAGCAGCTACAAAAGGCGATTGTGGAGGAAAGTTCTTCATAGGAAGATAAAGGAAGGGAGGATGTTCCTAATTTCTGATCCGTGAAATTTGTGCAAAATGGGGTGAGATGCAAAGTTTCGTGTTACGATATCACCCCGATAAAACAGTAGCAAGACGCAGCATAAACATTTTCAACGATAATGCCATGTGTCACTTTAGAAACATTTTAAAACCTAGACAAAAACAAATCACACTGGATAACGTTTTAGTGAGACAGAGGCCCAGTGGGTCTGAAGCAGAGTCGAGTGGTTCCAAGAGACAGAAAAAAGAAAAAGAATCCCCTTCCAAACAATAATAATTCACTTCCTCATCACCTTCCACTTACGCCGTCAACTCTCCTCCATACAGGTAGGGTAACACTAATTTAAGTTTTCGTCTATATTTGAACTGCTTAGTGTTGTGTTTATCTTTTTGTGATAGATTTAATGGTTTCCATTGATTTTGTGTTAGGAACTTGTGCACAAAATACTGTTGTAAACGTTTAAATAAGCCATCATCTGGGGTCCAGGAACAGATTAATACATTTTACATTATTTCCTATGGGGAAAATAGTTTCGGTTTACGAACGACCTTCAGGAACGAATTAAGTTCGTGACCCGAGGTTTGAATTACATGTGTATATATATATATATATATATACATTTAGACACACATACATACACAAAAATTTATATTTTTTTATTATATAGTAAGTTCCGTGAGAAATAACTTGTAAGACTTAATTGACAGAATACTGTTCATGTTGAAATCAGATAAAAAGACGAAGAATATATTAATGTTCTACATTTCTGAAGATTCAGTTCAAAACGACAAAGGCTTCGTTGCTTGATTTCACTTGGAAACAAGGTTGAAACTTAGGATAATTACAGTTATGAAATCAGATTCCAGCAAAACAAATCTTTGGAAATTTTGTTATTCCACCAGAACAAATTAATAAATAATTCCCAGAAACTTTTCCTCTCACTGTTCCTCACTTATATCGTTTGCTCCCACACCCACCATATAATATAAAGAGCGCAATTACGTACGTGAGAGGCTGAAGATTTCTTCGAGTTGCTGGAAAACACTGAAAAGGTGACGACGCTAAAAGACCATTTTTGAACCTGAGAAATTAGTTCTCTTTGAAGAAATTGAGGAACATAATCATGTGCCTAAGGAGAGGATCAAAACGCATTTGATTTTGTCTGAATTTAAAGTAGAATCTGTGTGTTCGAGAAGATTTACTGAAACTAATAGCGAGGAGCAACAACTACACAACCATAATGAAGATGATCGCTTCCTTCCTGAGAGAAATAATGTGTTTGTCACTGAAGATATCGTGAAAGAATCATTAACTAGTATTATCTCGTTTCCTTTCAGAATTCTCTCAAAACAAGAAAGCAAATATCCTCATAATTCTTTGTTCAGTTGCAGCTGCTATCATTTCGTTACAATCACTGTCTGCAGACAGACTGATGCCAGGTTCATTCACTCGAAGTGCCACACTCAAATTCAAAACTTTCATGTTCCTCTCTATAGGCTGATACTCAGTTTCATTAGTTCCAATAAGGTCGCTTTTTTCCGAATTTCCACCAAGATGCCACCCGATGGGCTCCTTATAATTGTAGTTCAGCACCTGGAAGTAAATTTCATCCGCCACACGTACGAAAATTCATTCATCATGTAACACGGTGTTTAGTGGTCAAAAGACATTCATAGCGGAATAGTAGGGCAGGAAAATGTTGCGATATATTATTTATTATGTTCCGGTAAAATAACAGATATTTCCAAATTAGTATCTTACTGAAATCTGAAATAAAGGCTGCGGCTAAGTGAGAGTTCAGAGTTGTTTAAGGACAGACTAAATAATAAAGAAATAAAGAGAAAAAGAAAAGAAAAGAAGAATGTCCCCACTTAAACTTAGTGTTAATGAAAACAATATCGCACTTCACATTTGCACATTTCTTACAGGAATAAAACGTTTACATTTTCTTCAGTATGTAAAGTGACGGAGACACTGTGAAGAGAAACCATTAAATGTACCCAACCACTGATAAAGTAGGGAAAAAACCCATTGTGCCATAACCTCAATCCCAGAAATAGAGGAATATACGGTACTGAGCAACTGAAAATGATTTGTGTCTTTTCAGGATGAAAAATTTGAGGTTATCCTGTTGGTGATACTGCTCTTCAGCGCAAGTACGAATGGAGAACTCCAGCCATCTAAGTACCTTACTTTACAGGAAATGCACTTGGTGCGCTGTCTGACATACATCAGCCAAAGGTATTTCGCACCAGGGCGATCTGTGCTGATATCATCGCCAGCTACCTACGGTTATGTGCAACAGGAACTGATTGTAGAGATTCACAGAACTGCTAACTGGCCTGTAGTAGTTACTGTTGATGGGAATATTAGCAAAACCAATGAAACAGACTTCATAGATAGAGATGGCAGTTATATTATATTAATACCAGGTAGGAATGTCAAGAGTTTAAAGAATGAAAGTATAGGCCTACCTCTAGTAAGAAATGACTATATAAGATTCTGGAATTCTGAAGCTCGGTTTATTGTGGCTGGAGCAAATGAATTATCAATTTCGCAACAAATTGACATATTTAATTATTTCTCAAAATTTAGAATATATAACTGCATTATCGTAAGCCCAGAGCAATATGTAATACAGAAAGAATATGGTAGACAGATAAACGTTAATAATGTGGACACAGTCGTGAATTTCGGGGTGAACACCTGGTTTCCATATCAGAGTTCAGACAGTTGTACTGAGGTAAATAATATCACCCTATTGGACAGTTGGGTTAATTCTGCACAAGGGCACTTCACCAAGAACACCGACTTGTTTCCACGAAAATTAAGAAAGAGACTTAACGGATGTCCTATGAAAGCAGTTGTAATAGATGGCGACTGGGATTTAACTACGAATTTTATTGACCACAAGGATTCAAATGGGAATTTTGTCACAGAAATAACTGGCATGGAGATGGATTTATTACGGGTCGTTTTGCAACAGATGAATATGACGTTTGTTCATGTCCCTACAACAGAAGTTCCTATATTTGAGAAAGGAAAAATCTCAGATGATTTATTTTGGGCTATGATTGGAAAGGAAGTAGATACAGCATTAGGTGATTTACAATTAGATAGTATCTTGTACTCATATGTCGATTGCACCAATACCTACTACATGTTTACTATCCGCTGGTATGTACCGTGTTTTGTCAAACATCCAAGATGGAGCAGCCTATTTAGAATACTTTCTGTGGAACTGTGGATAATACTGATCATATCCATTGTGATTGCGGCCATTTCGACTACACTTGTTGGACGATACAGCCACACGTCGGAGTGGCAAAGGTACAAGACACTGACAAGTTCCTTGACCAACCTCTGGGCTGTCATTCTAGGGGTGTCAGTGTCAACGATGCCACGCTCACCGTCACTACGTTCGCTGTTCCTCGCCTGGTTGTGTTTCTCTCTGGCCTTCAGCACAGTGTTCCAGGCATTTCTCACAACGTTTCTTATTGACTCCGGCTACAAAACACCAATTCAAAATATGGATGAGTTGTTCGCCTCAGGTATTAAGTTTGCTTATACTTCAGGCAAGAGTTATATTTTCGAGGAAGGTGACGAAACTGAAGCATCAAGAGTACAAAACAATAGTGTGATTTGTCAAACGAATGATGTCTGTTGGGACTGGGTGATGTATCAGAAGAATGCTTCAATTTTATTGGATGACGATTTTGCTGAAGAAAATTTCGCCCTTGGTATTTTTCTTGGCGAGAATTCTAAACCCTTGTTGTGCGGGTTAAAAGACGGCATATTTCGTCAAACCGGCCTAACAATGATAATGTTGCCTGGAGATCCTCTGATGAGGCGAGTTACTGAAATTATTGATCGTGTGGTTACTGCAGGCCTATACAACTACTGGAATTCCCTGCGAATGCACTCTTTAAAATTAAGCTCCAGGAAGATAACTATCGTTCACCCTCTTGATGGATATTACAGATTCAACCTCCATCACCTGCAACCTGCTTTCTATCTCCTTTTGATTGGCTGGTGTCTCAGTGCCCTCTGCTTTGTGGTCGAAATATTGCAAAATCGCGTATTAAGCAAAATTGTGTGAAGATGATAATGAGCTGCTACGTAATTTGAAGTATGGCGTAAGTTAGGCATGACTATGTTACCCACAACTTGCCGTCAAGATCTCTTGCTTAGTGTCAGCGAGTGAACTAGCCATGATCTTACAGCGTAGGAAATAAATATCTACACAATCCATTTCTAATTCTTTCCACAACTTATAGATGAGCTGAAGAATTTTAATTCCAAATCCCAAGTTATTTACCAGCGGTATTTTGTACAATGTGAGAATTTACTTGTGGGATAGAAACCTGCAGGGAATAAAGAGTATATTTTTGAACTGATTTCATAATCCCACATCTATTATTTAGTTACTATTGAAATAATTCTTTTCAAATTGAGGCAAGAATAGTATAAAAGCAATTAGTAGATCAGAGTAGCGTGTAAACGTGTGCATTGTGATCCACAGCTATATGAATTGAAGGGGTTTTCTAATGGGATTATCTCTTCGGTAAACCTGTTTGTTCGCACGTTTCTTCTCCAGATCTTTCCACAGAAAGTCTATTATACTTAATTTGCACCAATGAACCACGTATTTCTTATTACAGCTATTGAGAATTTTACGTGTGATATTCCGTTCTGTTTCAGTGATATGAATGAATTTATGAATGAATGAATAAATTTAATCTCTTTCTCACCACATTTGCGTTTTATGGAACGACAGTGTCAATCTGTCTAATTGAGAAAACTGTTTCAAATTAAATTATGACTTCTTTCTCCTCTTATTTTCAAACAACAGGAGAAAATATATATATAATTACGAACGTCGTTCCAATTTTATTTTAGAATAATTGCTATATATTATATTTACTATAAAACGTACATTTTATTCTGCATTAATATAAAATTACTTAACTTACGTATTCTTCATGCTATTCAAATTGAAAAAATTCACTTTCTAAAAATATCCTTGTATTCCTACTGATATTAACTTAATTAATGTATAGATGTATTGAATTTTGTATCACGACACGTACCACACATTGTGTAATGCTGTTATTTACCCTAATTATTTCTGTTTTACACTAAATAAAATTTCATTCTACAACAGAACGTGGTGTTTAATTGCTCTCTGATTCACTTCCGACGTTCTGTGTTGGAAATTAGATAAGTCGTAATACTGAATTTATATTACGAATTCAAACAAATGTCGAATTAAAGGGGCAAACTAAGTCAAAACACAAATTACAACTAATTTATTGGTTGGGTGTTAAAGAAACGACATGTTTCGGCCTACTCAGAGGCCATCATCAGGTTTACAGAGTTTTAAGAGACTAAATATTGTTTGTGTGGGGCGGATGTTCAGATCTCATGATCAGGCCAATAAATTATGTATAAGAAATTAACCGCGTGTGAGTAGATAAGGCGGTGGGTCGAAACATGTCGTTTCTTTAACATCCAACCAACAAATTAGTTGCGTTTTGACTACACAATAAGACACATACAATTAGGCATACAACTGGTTGTCTGGTTGCACTATTATGTAAGAGCTGTCGGTCCGCTACACAAACGGCTACCTAGCCAACTATTTATAAAAGCAAGGCATACAGTGTACTTATAACGTAATATTGGGGCACGTTAATGCTAATATTGGTACAGTGGTGAAAAAATATCTATAATACCTTCTGTGTTTATGATTTTAACCTTCGCTTGGCCAGCATGAAATGCGAATGCGCCATACGGTTATCTGTGATTAGTTTGATTATACAGGGTGTTTCACGACTTGTGGTCATTACTGCAGGAGGTGATTTCCTAGGTCTTCGTTATCAAAAAAGTTCATATAAACATGTGTCTGATTTTGGACGGTTACGGAGGTATGACTGCTTGAAACTTAAAATAGAAGGTAACGATTATTGACAATAAACGGAAGAAAATATTAAACCAACATAATACATGATAAATGTAAAGTATAAACGTAAAGTTAACTTCGTGAAATTACCTTTAATTTGAACTAATTTTTGCTTAAAGCGGTTTTCGAAAATGCCAACGCCGGCAACAAACACGCTGCCGTTCAGTTGTGAACTGCACGAGTGGCTCGTTGTAGTTTCCTCTGGCTGCTTCTGATGAGGTCTGTGGCATCCAAAATGCGACAAAGCAATTCATCTCGCGCTACCAACTTCACACTGCAAACCAGTTCTTTCGTCCATCCTCATACACAACAATCAAGTGGGCTTAAGTCTGGAGACCTGACTGGCCAATTGTGTGGACCGCAACGTCCGATCCATCGCCTAGGGAAAGGAAAGTTCAGGAAATTTCTAACTTCACGTGAAGAATGAGGAGGAGCTCCGTCATGTTGGAAATAAATACGACCTCGTTTATTTAAAGGCACTTCCTCCAAAAGTTGGGGCAATTCCTCCTGCAGAAATCTGAGATAAGTCTCTCCTGTAAGACGACCTTCCAACATGAAAGGACCAATCAGCTGATCGTCCAGAACTGCACACCATACATTGACATTAAAACGTTGTTGAAAGTTGCTTTCCACAGTGGCGTGGGGATACTCATCTGTCCACACATAATAGTTGTGTGGATTATTGACACTGTCGCGATTGAATTGCTATTCGTCATTAAACAGGATGTAACGATGCAACTGGCGACTGCTATTGAGCCACTTGCAAAGTTCCAGGCTCTCAGCAAAATTGTCAGGTCCGAGACGTTGTACTCGCTGCACGTGGTATGGATACATATCCTCTGCATGTAGTGTTCTCCACACTCTCGTGTGGGGAACACGAAGACGTCTTGCAATTCTTCACGTACTCGCACGTGGACTGCTCTGTACAATCTGAACAACGACTTCTTCTTCATCGACGCCTTCATTAACATCACGCTCGGCTGCAATGTGAATGCCGGTAAGTGTACCGGTATCTCGCAATGTCTGGTAAATTCGAAAACACTCTTTGGGTTGGTATTCTATGGTTCGGAAAACGTTGCTGATATTCAGCTACGGCATGAACTGAATTACCGTCACAAAAACCGTACACATAAATCACATCTGCATACTCTGCAACTGAAAAAGTAAATGGTATCGTGAACGTAACAGAAGCACCTGGATGAGAATACGTACGGAACTAACAGACACTCTACACTGTCGCTTCTAACGCCCACGCCTTTACGAAACTATCGCCGTACTGTTCTGAACATCAGGTGCCGGCATAGTCACTGTAATGTAAGTGATAAGGGTATTTGAACACTTAGTAGTAGCCGAGTCATTTGGCATACACGGGCCAGGCGAATACCCACCAACTCCACCTTCCCCGCATTCCTTAAATATCTTCCAAGTGTCGTGATACGGAAACTGGGCTGTTTGCAGCTGGGTGAGCAAGTCAGGTGGCAAAAATAATGCTTGCAACGCAAACGATAAGCCACTAAGTTCAGTACATCACCCGCCAGCTGGTTCCGTATCGAGGTGCACACGAGGGCGTGTACGGGAATTAAAAAATGCCCATAACTCCGTAACCGTCCAAACTCGGACACAAGTTTATGTGAACGTTTTTGATCACAAAGACCTAGAAAATCACCTCCTGCAGTAATGTCCACGAGTCATGAAACACCCTGTATATTATTATTGCACATTATTAGTAAATACTTGTTTTGCTGCGAATGATACCTTTCGATACATAGAAAGGTAAAAGCTTCTCCAAAATGAAAATGTGGGAAACACTGCATCAGCCTGCATACGGATACCACACCACCATAGCCACACTGCAACGTAACACCAACACACATCGAACCAGATCCAACCCATGAAGTAACTCAACGATTTAGTCGAAAGCT
>Ga0123355_10008809_pt1 | contig 15263 bp, 9 predicted proteins | sample TergutEmb28metaG_3_FD_89872 | JGI IMG/M metagenome (GOLD analysis project Ga0123355, IMG submission 89872) | Embiratermes neotenicus P1 segment gut microbial communities from Petit-Saut dam, French Guiana - Emb289 P1 | ecosystem: Host-associated > Arthropoda: Insects > Digestive system > Gut ... | reverse complement strand
TATTAGGATGGATCTCCAGGAGGTGGGATGTGGTTATATGGACTGGATTGGGCTGGCCCAGGATAGAGACAGGTGGCGGACGCTTGTGGGTGCGGTAATGAACCTTCGGGTTCCGTGAAGTGTGGGGAATTTCTTGGCAGCTGCAAACCAGTTAGCTTCTCAAGAAGGACTCTGCACCATGGAGTAAGTAAGTAAGTAAATAACACTATTATATATTTATTTTTCGATTTTTTTCCTGTCTTGCTTTATTTGTTTACTGACCGCCTGTCCGGTCTTCGCCTCAGCAGACGTCGAATCGCTTTACGTCTTCAACTAAGACGTGTATTTATAACTATTTTGAGAAATAATTAAACATTTGAATATACTTAATTTTGTATTATTGAAGACCAAATAAATGTTTTGAAATAATTTTTCATACACAAACTTGTTTGGATCTTTACAGCAAAAATGGGGTCGTAATTTTACTAAAAAGGCCGTTGGTAGTGTGACGATGAAAGTACAGACGTTACATACATTTCCTGATTGAAGATAACATCCCTACACGCGAAGCAAGTACCACGCCCTCTGGTCTGAATTAATTCGCCCGGTGGCCTCTGGGTCATGGATTCATATCTCCTGCTTCAGACTCTTCGTTTCCCCCTTGCGATTTTAGGCTCGAATTTCATTTTTATTTTTGTATTTCAAATGTAATTTTGTTTCGGTCATTGTAGCTTATGTTGATGGTATTAGAGACGTCATTTTTTTTCAAATCGATTATGTATTCTCCTTTGGGTGCACGTGTTGGAGTTGTACGCTCAAATGGCTAAGAAAGGGGGTACAGTATCGCCGTTCTTCTGAAATCGATAGTTTGCCTCTCTTCTTCCTCTTCTTATATTATATACAGCATAATACCACCGCCATTTTCTACTGCGGAGTTAGATTAAACAAGCTTTATTGGTGTCGCTGCCATTAAATTCGTTAAACGTGAGTTACATAATTCAGTAGCGAGTCGAGGGGGCTTGTATCGATCCTTCTGGTGGCCTCTGCCTGTTACACCGGTAGGCTTCTGGCCACAGACCTACTGCTGCCCTCTGCGTCTGTTGCTCAACGAATACCGCAGAGCTTTGTTGCTAGAACTGCGCACCCTGTACAGGGAATACAACTCGTGGTGATGCCATTGATTGGGTACCTTCTTGAGAAGTTTATAGTCGCCCAGCTGGTCAAAATTTCCGCTGTTTTTGTGGAACACAAAGTTTCGTATTTCCAGCAACAGGCCACTGACCGCTGTTGCCGCCATACTGATCCCATCTGAGCCCTCATGTACCGTTTCTTTCAGATCGGTTTCACTGTTGTTCCTCCATCTACGCTTAGAACTCCCAAGTCATTTCTTACCTTAATTTCTTCCTACTAATATTTTTTGGTCCGCGTTGTAATGATTCCTGTGTGAGCGAACTTATGAATTGACAGGACGCGGCACCTCTCCTGCAGCTGTAGGAGAACCAGGAATGTCTGTGCCGTGCGTGCATTACGTTGGAATATAATTATTAAATATTTTAATGTCGTCGCTTTTATTGTTTAAATATGTTGTCGATCCGTTACTCTGTGAAGGTGTGAAAACTGAACGTTAGAAAGTATATTCATATAACTTGCTCTGATGTTGTACAGTACAACTGGAAGTCTCATTAGCACAGCACAGTAACTTGTTACGTATAGCTTGCTACCTTAAGTTTACATTATCGCCTGCCTTGACACGTCCCGCAGTGGATTTAGATCAGCGGCATTCAGAGTGTATGCTATTGGTTCCTCCAGCACATTTCCTTTAGAGTGATATATTTGTGAATACAGTCTTCATAATTTTAAATTTCGTCGTTTTAGTTTGCTGCCATCCTGGTGCGTAATCGGCGCTGGGATTGTTTGTTGTCGTTGTAAATCACCAGTATTCAAATTTTGGTTTGCGTAAATGTTTTTAAATGTTTTTATTTAAACAATTTGTTTTAAAATCGTTTATTTTGTTTCTGCGCCCTAAAGTACACTTTTACTTGGCGAAGGTTTTGCGACAATACAGACACAATCCGAAGAGTTTCAGAGTTTTAAGAATCTGTACGGTTCACATCTCAGCGTATTGGCTAATTAATGTAATTTGTGCCATTATTTACCGTTTGTGAAATCAAAAGGTCTGAAGATGACCACCTTGGCCGAAACTTGTAGCCTTGTATAGTTTGAAAAGTCGATACTAAGTGATAATAAAGTCATGTGTAAGGGTTAACTAAGTAATTTTTCTAGTCTCTAGGCCACTGGTAAATTCGTAGACGAAAGATATAAATCCTGTGTTTCTACGAATTATTGTATTCATACCCTTGCATCTCACTGCATGCGTAGAATACAATAAGATTTCCATTAGATATAATATATTGTTTGTAGCTCACTAGTTGCAGACATGTCAACGTTGCTGAACTTATGATCACACACGCATGTAATTCATTCTGAATGAACACTTAACCAATAACTCCAAAAGTTCGCAAAGACAATATGGGCATTGTACGTATAACGTAACATTGAGGCGCGTTCGTGCAACCATTGATGCAGTGGAAAAGCAATAAGCCTTAGGTACCCAGGGTGAAGTGCGCATTCGCCATATTGCCATCAGTTGCCTCTCCGACCTTTCAGTATTCTTCCACATTATCTCATAAACGGCACGATTGTCGGGGGGGGACTTTGAACATCATAAAATATATGTTTTGATTTTGTGTACAATTTTTGCTTGAAACATTTCTCATTCTAAGAAGAACTGAGCGAGATATGACCAAAATTGCATGTTGGTCTCCATGTAAAGTGCCCGTTATTCTTGTCCAATTTTAATAAAACTTTAATTTTGTGGACAGATTTTCGAAATACTCATATTAAATTTCATGAAAATCCATCCAGTGAGGGCCAAGTTGTTTCATGCGGACGGACGGACAAACATGAAACTAACAGTCGCTTTCGCAATTTTGCTAACGCACCTAAAAGAGAAGCAAAAACGTAAGACTAAGCAAGTTCGGAAGGGTTCGGTCGATGGTCGGATTATGTGATATCTGGACTTCATATAAAAATACCGATAAGATTTTCGTGGCTAAAAAGTATGCAGAAGGATAGCCGGACGTAGAGACGTCCGCTCGGAAATGTTGATTGTGTGCCGTCGCAGTGATACGAGTGTAGATACGTACCGCTGGGAACTGCAAAGCCATTTTTATGGTAACAATCATTGGTCAGTCTGCTTTCGTACTGTCTGTGATTGCGGTAAGTGAATGGGATTTTTGCTGTTACTGCTTCCCTTTGGCGAACTCGGGCGAAATTCTAATAGACTACTGTCCAGTGGATATTTGGGCGTACGGACAGCACTTCCCTGACCCACAGACCCATTTCTGGCTTTGCCTGCCCTATTGAAACCGGATGCCGAACGAGAGTAATGAGTTGTGGCATACTAAACCCGTCAGTCTTTATTGTTGCACCGTGCATTTTGTAGAATCACTTTAATTATCACACCAACTAATGCACTTACATAAATTTCACATTAAAACACTTAAAATTAATTAATGGGTGTTTTTAAAATTACTTTAGCAAGGAACAACGTAGCGCCCTGAGGATGATCTTAGGATCGAAACATATTGGAGCGGTTTTAAGTGCTTTAATGTGAAATTTATGTAAGTGCATTAGTTGGTGTGATAATTAAAGTAAGCCCGTAAGGTTAAATAAGGCCCCCCCCCCAAAAAAAAAGCCGTGGGAAGTTTTTTTTTTATTTGATCCAGTGCTTTGATAGGCAAGAAGAACATCACGCTTTCGTAGAAGCAACGAATGCTGAGTTCTAGGAACTGTTGAAACAGCTTACAACTTATCCGTGATATCACTGTGCCATAACCGAAGTTCTTGGTATTGAAACTTCTGCTGAGACCGTAGAATATGCGCCCCCCCCCCACCCTTCTTTTTATCTTCTACTTTAATAACGTACAGATATCAGATATTCACTACACCTGCCGTCTAGAGCGAGGTGCAGTGCTCAGTACTTTTGTTTGGTTCAGTCGTTAGTTTTTTGGAGGGACTGAAGTACGTTCCCCGAAACGTCTGTAACCAGCTGGCAGTCTACATGGTGTCAGCCCGGCAGACTACAATCTGAACGTGTGTTTAGTTGCTCAATAAAGGATACATCTAGTAACAGGTTTAACAGCCTTGAATAGTGAGGAACTTAGTGACCACTGGCAATGTCCGACGGATATAAATGTGGTGCTTTCACTGATTGTGGCCGCGGCTCCAGTGGACGAACTCGCACCTCTCTTGTTCCTTGGGGCCGACCGGGGGGCTTTCATGGCCTGCGGGTGAGGATTCAGGGGAAAGTACAGTAGATACGGCCGCACAGAAATTGCTATTGTTTTATAATATGTTTACTCGGGTAAAAATTAATTAGAATTTAAATGGAATTTTTGATGAACTGTGTAGTTAGTGCCAGTGGCGGGGCTGTGTAAATTAGTTACGACTCATTTTGTTACAACGAGCGCTTTTTTTTTTAAATACTGATTGGAAAATGATACAATTATTTGTGACCTGCCATTTTTTCGTTCCCTTTTCGGAGGGTAAAATATAATTTAGAATATGTCTGTTGCTTGCTTATTAATTTTTTGGGGCTGGTGCTGCGTTTAAAATCGGCGCGGGACAGTTTCGTTTTGAAGAGTAGTGCGCAGTTTGAGGGGTCCTGCGAGAAAGAGATAGCTGTAGAGGTTACTATAATGGTGGTGGGGAGCAAGTTTCTTTTTCTGAGCAGTGTAAGTGGAAAGAGGGGTGGGGGGCCGGTATGATGAGGAGTGGGAGAGGTACTATTGGGAGGGGTGGGGGCTACCAGAAGAGAGGCAAGTCGGGAACGCCGTTACCGCTGCCGTCGCCGCCTCGCGGTGGCTGATGGGACTCGACTGACGACTGAGTACTTGCAAGAGCAGCGTGGTCGGGCTAGGATCGTCAGAGGAGGAGGAGCAAATTCCACGCGGGCATCTCAAAACACCGGATTTACCAGCTCTGTGAACCCTTATTCTGGATCCGTCGCTCCACAGAGCTTTCTACTAAGGGACCTGGAATATCTGCGTGTTTATCGGAGTGTGCTTTATTATTATCTGGAGTACAAGCCGGAGAACTGTCAAATTTAAAATTACGCGCCGCTCCAAGTTGTAAATATTGACAGAAACCATGAACCAGACTGTATGGTTGTTGTCAGATATTTTGTCCTTTCAGTTGCATCTCACAGCGTTCTTTCAGGTGAAGGGTTAGGTTTAAACAGCTGGTCTGCGAACTGTGATCTGTGTTAGCTCTAGCAATAACGCAGTGCTTGTTGTGTGCTAGTTTCTTGGTTTGACAGCGCAGTTAACGCCCTACGTTTGCGGCACCATCTGTTTTGTGGTAGTAGCAAAAGAACGTCTTGGAACAACTGTTTCCGCCCAAGACTATAGCTGAAAGTAATTTCGTGTTGTTAAACTCCGACTGTGGAACATCTTCAACAACGGCTACCACAACGAGCAATCCATTAGCGACGCTGACCCAACTAATCGGTTCTTGTGAGACTATGGAGGCCACCTACTGTATGGGAACGGATGTAGACGTCTGCCGGATGTTCGATCAGTACCTCTACAAGGTGAGTGGCGAGTCCATAACATTGCTCATGATCTTGTGTAGAACCTAATTTTCTGACGGCGGTGAGGATTCGTATTCCTGTATTTTCACTTCCGATGCCTTGTGTAGCTAAGTACGAATGTTTCCGTGGAAAGTATTGCCTCCCTGTTCAGGCTACCCTTAACGTCATTGCCGAAAAAATCACAATATGATTGGTAGTTTTAATTTCTTCTCTAAACGTTGTTTAAATTGTGTTTTGTTTTGTACCATAGCGTCAGCTTTTCAGAACACTAAATATAAAAATAGCCGTATCTGTATGCGAGTGAAATACCCCCTTACGTGGCGAAAAACATAACCTACAGATCTCCGAAAAGAAACTGGTCAGGGAAGTGTATTGACTAAGCACGATTAATTACGAAGGCAACTTGGGAAATTAGCGTTCCCGATGAGAAACACCGCCTATCCAAGTGGCCGCGCGGTCTAAGGCGTAGGTCTGAGGCTGCTTACTTGCTGGGATTTAGGGTTCGAATACCGCCGGGGGCATGGAGTTTTGTCTCTTTTTAATGTTGTGTGTTGTCAGGTAGAGGAATTATGCCGAATGTGAAGTATACGAGTGTGAGCTTGAAACCTCAACGATGAGGCGGCCTAGGCCCGAGTATCGCTGTCGCGCCGCAAGGAATAAAAATGAGAAACACAGCACACATCAGCTGTGCTATGCTGAAAGTGCAGCCCGAAACTGTGTTACGAGAATTTTATGTAAGCACGTCTTGGAAAAGGACCACTTAACCTGACCGAACATGGGGTTGGGAGGATAAAGTTAGAATTAATTCAGTATACTGTGACGATATGAAGTGGATAATGCGGGCTCAGAATTGTTTCCAGGTTTGTTAGATTTTCGAGTAAATTTACCAGAGTTCGTATGAGGAATTAACTCCAGCATGCGAAAGGGGTGATTCCGGTCGAGTGCAGTAGGGCAGTGTAATGTGGTGGCGAAGCCTTGTATGATGCAGTTTAATTTTCACGTAGTCTGTGTTATTTCTCGGTTTCTTGTGTTGGTTTCCTTCCTTCCTCCCCCCACCTCCCCTCGACCGCTGTAGTGTGTCGATATGATTCAATGTGCACACGTAGTATAGTTTAATAAATTTCGTTTTTGTTGTCTGTGTCACTTTTAGCTTGTTCGATTCGTTTTTACATTACTGGCTAGTATTAAGCTTTACAGTTTTAATGTTAATTTAACTGACGTACGTCCATTGCCAGTAGATTTTATAGTCGAATGCTGGTTTAGGCAATGACGATTACGCTGTTCGCCTACCTTGTCTGTAACCCAGTGTGTTAGCTTCGGCAAATACGATTCTGGAAAGCGCTGTTACGGACGATGTACAGAACTGCGTCGAAATTCTGACGGGTATGCAAGCCAGTCTGTAAGATGCATAAAACTACTTCATTGTTTAGGTAGCTGTGTTCAACGTGTTCAGCTTTTTTACATGTCTGTTTCCACGTCATCTTTTAATATCTGTAATCTAATGCATTTATATAACCTGTTCTAATGAAAATATTTTTGTTTTCTTAGTTGGCTCTTTCGTCCTGTAATGGTTTTCTACTTGCAAACTGTTAAACAGATTCTGTAGTGGTCACTGGATAGGAGGTTTGAATCACCGTGAGTCTGCAGAACAACGGAGCGCGATTTGAACCCCAGTTTTCATCTAGTCCAAGATCTTGCGTGACTTGCAGTACGCAGCCGCTTGAATTATTACGCAAAATACGTGCACGTTTGTATAGTAAGCTTACACGAAGCACGTATAACGTAAAATAAAGTGAAATTGGCTTTTTATAAATGATGAAAAAGCAGTACACTATATTTTACCGCGGTATAAGAGTATAGTCGTTTGAGCGATTCCCGGAAATGGTTCATCCTCGCAGATGGAAGGATCGGCCGCACGCGGATCAACGATTCGCGGTGTATTATTTTGTGAACAGCTGTCGACATCCATATTTAAAGCTAAGTTTAAAATTGAGATTTGAAGTTTACAGGCCGGTGACTGTGCATGTTACTATTTTCTGAGATGTAACGCCATGTAGCACGGGCGTTCCAAAGGACCCTGGTGCCTTCATCGTCTGGGTTGTTTATATACTTAAAAGGTTTATCTGAAACATCTTCTCACAGTTACCATACAACACGGCGTCACTTTCTAGTAGAGTATTCTTTAGAAGTCGGAACTGTACCATTACATGTCAGGTGCATTCAGGGTCCACCGAATATGAACATGTGTGAACCTACGTCGAAGTAATCTGAAACAGCGCAGGCAAACTGTTGTTTCCGTGTTGCATGCAATTAAGACACGAACTAGCCGAGTGACGCACATTGGTTCAGTGTTGTTTAGTGCCTGTTCGAAGCCATACTTTACTTTGTATGTGCTGCCACGGTGGTTGGGGGGTTGGGGAGTGGGGAATGAGAACGGCTTATCCGTTCTTCACTCTGTGATCTAGTATCAGAGACTAAAATCGTTTGTCGGATTTTCATGAAATTTGGTACAGCAATGCTTTACAAAAGGTTGTCGAGAAACCTGAGTTTTGTGAAAATCGGCTGACTTATAGTTGTACTTTATTTGAGGGCATAACTGGGCTTACAGCCCTACTGTCCACTTTTCTTTGTCGATTTCGGTGAAATTCAATTCATAAGGTGGTCATGTAATGTCATTACGTAACTGTGAGTTTGATGGAAATGGATATTGTGAAAACAGTGCTGTACTTAAGGGGGTAAAGAAAGTTTTCTGGTTTTGTCTCCATTTTTTCATAGGACTTGGAAAAAAAGTCAGCACAGACCATGTCTAAAAATCATTCAGTGGTTGCGAGCTTCATGCAGTTCGGCGCAGTGAAGCCCGTCCTACACTTAGGTGCAGTTTGGGTTAAATTCGATATAAAAAGTTCTGCATATGGTGGTTTTGGAAGGTTTGAGATTTTTGCGATAATTGTTGAAGGGAAGGCCGTGCGTTTCATATAGACGAAAATGAAATTATATTTACGCATGTTAAATTTCAGAGACCACGACTATACATGTACAGTAGAATTGTATAACGCTTAGAAATTAGGCAGTCCTTCGTGAAGTCTGTGTACTGTGTCGCGGTGTACACCATTTTGCAACTTCGATTTCTATTTACTTATTTATTTATTTGTTTATTTACATGCGTCGTTAGTACGTCAGACCAAGGACTGAATGTTAGTATGAGTGGCGCATAGTGAATTGGAAAGTATGTGGAAGGTATTATATCTGTATGACAGATGACAACAGCAGACAGCATAATATTGGTATAATGCAGGCTTAGAATACTTCATCTTCTTGTGAAATGTCCTGTTAGGCGCTGCTTAAATAGCGATAAGAATTATGGCAAAGTAGAAGGCGAAACCGGAAGCACCATGACATGAAGTGAATACCCCAAGGCCGGCAGCGATTTCTCTCTTGAAATTACTAAGCCAGGAGGGAGTGAAAACTGGCGTGTGGTCCTGATATGGAGGGCATATTTTGACTTACATTTTGGTCTTCACACTTACGTAACAAACCAACACGTGCACACTGATAAAATATCTTTTACTGTATGTTACTATAATCATGGTAACTCATGTAATAAAACATATTTTATCAGTGTGTATTTGTTGATTTGTTCCTTAAGTGTAAATATCCTCAGTGCACGTATATGGAACGTATACTTTCATTAGTTTGGACAAAACACGCGACTACAGAAGAAATTCGATAGACATGTAAACAGAATGCCTCTTAACAGATTACCCAAGGTAATAATAAAACCACACACCAAAAGGTAGAAGAAACGAGGGAAGAACATTGAAGAGACTTCTGGATGTGTGAGACAGGAACGGGTCTTCAGGTGGCCCAACTCCATGTTAGGTAGATGATGATGATGATGATGATGGTGGTGGTAGTGGAGGGGGTGGTAGTTTGTGTAATTAATGTGATGGTGAATTACGCGTATTTGATATACCTGTGTTTATTTTTTTAATTTTAAATGTATTTAGCTCATAATTATACCATATGCCCCCATTTTCCAGGAGCCAAGATGGCTTAGTTTGTTGTCCGAAACGTCAGGGCGGGCTGTGGGTCACGCCCAGTCTACCATTCAGTGGGTGTTGAGGGCTCTTTCCCGGGGTAAAGCTTCCGGGGCTTGAAGCCGACCACCCACGTTTGTGAAGTACCAAGGTTAAGAATGAGTGGTGTTGTACTTCCACTTCCTCGAATGCCTTTACGTCGCGTGCAGAGAAAATTTCTCCTTTATTTATCCGTAACTTCCTGTAGGTATAATTGGCATGGATTGAACACAGGCCTGTACGAAACAGCTTTACATCGGTGCAGATTGGTTGCGAGCTTTTGATATGGCCCGCCAGCTGAAGGAAAAAAGAGCAGCACCTGTGTACTTCGCTCTTAAAACTGTGATAGAGTAACATCGGAGCTAGTCTGTTATTAGTTAATATATATATATATATATATATATATATATATACAGCCTTCATAAACAGAGGTGTTAAATGAGTGGGTGTGTGTTGCCGCCATTTGCTTTCCAGTTCACCAGAGTTGCAGAAATGAATAGGTTAGTCGTTAAGGAAAATTTTTATCATCCTTGTTCGTGTGCGTTGCATTTAGTTATTTTGTCGCTGAAGGTAAGTGTGCTTCTGATGTAGTAGGTATAATATTTTACAGTTATGTTTCGTTTCCAGCTTTGCTGTAACTAATGGCATTCGCGACTTTTGACCAAGTGTAAAGGTGTGTTAATGACAGGCATTGCTTTCGAATTCACGTATGCCAGTTTTCAATTGGCGAACAAGTTCTGTCGGGTTCTGGTGCAAATCATATGAGCTGTCCTTGTACGTTATACCGTTCAAGGCCGTGAAATTCTGGAGCCTGCTCACTAATTCCATTACTCTATACCCCATTCACCAACGTAGCTTTCTTTTCATTTTTCACATATAACAACTTCCAAATTCTCGCCCCAGAACAGCGATTTCAGATGTTTTCTGGTAGCATGCCGTACACATTTTGGCTTAAGTTGTGCTATTATTATTATTATTATTATTATTATTATTTGCCCTCTTCAGATGAGTGGTTTTTCGTATTTCTTGTATGGTGGAGACCAGAACTGCTCACTGTTTATTTTGTGGTGCGTCTAGAACGGCTCTCGGGCCGGTGCTAGTGGGAGGTGGGGGGGGAGTGCTTTTTCCTTGGAGGTTAAGCAACCGGAATCTGAAGCTGACCAGCCGCTTCTCTGCACTTCCGAGATTGAGGATGCGTAGAGTTGCAAGTTGCACCTTCACTACCTCATGCTTCTTCATAGCGTTGTGGTTCATTAAGCACAGGAACATTTTTATGTATGCGTCCCATTTACAGCGAGCGGGTCTTGTAAAGATGGTGCTGTACGTTTGTGTTCGGAGGTATCTTGCTTCGAATCTCTGTCCAGTTTCCGGGTGTCATAACTTCGTCGAGCTAGTACCGCCTGCTTACAGATCTCTGTGTGGAGATCGTCTGTAATAGTCCGTCTCGTTTGACGATAATCCAGCGATGAATCGTCCGTAATGTTGTGAACACTTATTGTAAGAAGATGGGTTGTCTCAATACAGTGAGTGGGTACAATGTTTAAATCTAAAGAACCCAAAATCAAGACGCATAGTTACTGCCATATTCATGCATTTTCTGTTATCTGTTTGGTTTATAGTTTCCACTCGGGATAAAAGATGTTTTATGCATGTGATAAGGTCTCCTTGGCTTATGGTCGGCCGATCGCCTGGCACCTCTCCAGAACGTCGAAAACCGAAAGCGTGTGACAACATGAACTCCGAACCAACAGGGTACGTGCATGAGCGGGCCGAGATCGTGCGTGTGTGTCGGCTGTAAGGTCGCTGGGACCTAGTGAGTTCGCACAACGCAGATGGAACTTACACTGAATGGTGGCCCGATTGGAAAAGAACTGCGCTCTGTTGCGAGCTGTCTTACTGCTTCAGATCTTGAACTTGTTTCACTTGCGGGAGAGCGTCATTGGGTATTGAAGCCACGTCTCTTTAGATATGTGCTTCTCGCTTTCAGGCTGTTATGCTTATATAATGTGACTGTTTTCAAAATAAATAGCCTTGAATTGCAGTATAAGTTACCATTTCTGGCTTGAAAATGAATTATATTTCCTGCCTGTAATTCTTCTTTTATTACTACTTAAATGGGATTACTTACGAAGTTCGCAACGATTAATCCTTTAGTGGGTCCTTGTATTCAGGCATGTCTTTAGTTGCTCATTCCCCCCCCCCGTTGAACTCGTACCCTTAACTGTTAAAATTCGAGCTTCCTAGTGCAGATTATAAATACAGTTTGGTTAGATTGCTGTGAATGTGGTTATGTTTGTTTCATACCCAGTTTTAACTTCCGAAAAGGACCGTCAGATATTTAGCGGAAATTCTCATATGGAAGAATGTGTGTGCCGAGGCCTTCTTTCGATTAACACTATCCGCCAGACGCTTGGAATAACCACGTCCTGTGTGAGTTGACATACTCCGTGCATTATTAACCGTCCCCTGTCGATCTTTGATTTGACTCGTTAAAACCCCCCATGAATTGACTCGTTTTACTTCAATATTTAGAGCGGCGTCTTTATTGTTCTCATAGTACGTCATTTACTGCTTTTGTGATGCCTTGATTTGCTGTTGTCTTATTGAAGTATCGATTTGTCTGTCTGCTGGATGTAGTTGGTTAGGGAACTGAAAGCTAACGTTAGCGCCTACGGATTAGAACTGCTGGGACGCAAGGTTAACAAGTTGAAATGTCACTTGGGACACGAATCTATGCCCATATTTCTAACATTACAGTCATGCATAGCCCTTTCGCAGGTGAGCTTTGTCTATGTCAGTTTATTATTGTACATTATTACTAGGTGAACATGGGTCGGCATTAGTCACTCTAATATTTTACGAAGAGCATAGTTTGTGAAAATGCGAGGAACGTTTGACTAATTGAACACCCATTATCTTTCCAAGAGGGGGTTTGCGGCAGCGAGTGAGTGAATCAGTAGGTTAGATGAAGTCAAGGAAGTAGAGCTGGGTTTCACATGTGACACGAATGGGAGAGAAGGAAGGATTCCACTTGCAATACATACGCATAGGTGGGAGGATATTATTAAAATGGATCTGTAATGTATATGGCGGTATAATGTAAACTGGACTCCTCTGGCTCACCATAGGACGGACAAGTGGCGGGCTCTTGTGAACATGGTAATGAACATTTGGGCTCCATGAAATTTGGGCATTTTCTTGACTGTTTGTGGCCGCATTAGATGTTCAAGGACTTGGCTGCGTGGAGTTCTTTATACACTATTAATATTCTCATTATTTAACGCTGTCTATACTATTGTTTTTTTATCTTTGTTGCAAATTATCTATTCCAAGTCTGTACCTTGGAGTGAGAAACCAAGCTGCACAAGTATGTAAAACAGGTACATTTGTGGTATTTTACATTCTAATCTTTAGGCGTTAGCTAGGAGACAGGAAAATAAAAAGACTTGGAACTGAACAGTATCAAGCTTGCTCCAAAATTAAATCATAGCTCAAAACTTCTTTGTGAATAGCATATAAATTAATTTGAACTTCTCACAACGTATAAGGATCCGCTTGATATGTTCTGGCAGTATAACCCTGTTCTGACAAATTTCCACTTATTTCTGCAGCTTTGAAGCTTCCAAATGTGCAAACTGACTTGCCGTCTTCCTCCCCCGTGGTCAAAGACTCGTTATCATCGGATGATGCGCATAACGACGTCAGAAATATTATAACAGCCACTTCGCTACACGGTAGACCGGTGTGTGCTCCCACTTTCTGGTCACTTGGGGCCATTTAGGTGAAAGCAGCGTCATAGGATTAAATTACGGAAGTGTGAAATTTCATTTTCTGTATTTTTGAAGAATTTATAAGATCTAGTCAGAACTGTGTGACGTGTAAGGCGAGCTCTTCAGCTCAGAGTTAGTACAGTGGCACTGAACGTTTCCGGGTGCAATTCCCTCGTGGAATGTTTATTGTTTTTCATTAATGTTATGCCTGTTTGCAGTTGAGCGGGAATTTTAATACATTATTTAAAATATAATGTTTTCACCTAATAAAACAGTTTTAATTTGAAACGTTACAGGCATCGACATGGTTCTGAGGTGTGCCATCCCCGTTGTGTGTTTAAACTATATGGTGGGGTAAATTAAGTCAAAAACACAACTATAAATATATGGCTAAATGATGGTGTTTATTAGCAATAGAAAAACTAGGCATATTATATAAAACTCTTTTAGCAAGAAAGTTGTCATAACCTGAAGATGACCGCTATAGGCCGAAACATGTAGTTTTTCTGTTGCTAATAAACACCATCATTTAGCCATATATTTATAGTTGTGTTTTTGACCGAATTTACCGCACCATATAATCAACATGGTGATCTTATAGTGCCTCCCAGCGTGAGGGCTCTGACTTAAAATAGGTCCCTACCCCCAAGTGGCTGCACAGTAAGTGTAAATTTGCAGACTCGCGCTAGCGTCGTCTTAGCCTCAACAAATGCGTTAGTGCTGCCAACATTCAGTTTTGGGGTTTCTAGGCTGATCTCGTTTTTATAAGTACAGGTTTTTGAGGGACACGCGTGAACAAGAGTCTCCTTCAAATGCATGCATTTTGTATCGTGCATCGCATGATCATATGATGGTCCTATGAATGGTGTTTTGTGGGTCGCAGTAAGAATGTATTTATTCATCTGAAATGAAATGAAGTTTGTAGAGCGGCATATACCGCAGTTCAAATACCCAGAGACATGTTTTAAGTTCAGAATTGAAATATGGGTTACAATACCGGACAATCAAACCGATTTATTGTTCTCTTCAAATTGTATATTGTCCTTGGTGTTGAGGGGTTTTTAGTTTGTCATTGCTTCTTGGAAGTGTGGGACAAATACGTTCTATGTTTTAATTTCTTTGTTACAACTCTGAGCTCGGTGGGCACAAGTTTGCGTTCACAGTTCAACGGCCAGAGGGACATCAGATTTGGTTGGTTACTACAAGAAATGTGGCGAGCGCCAGTGTTGTACATCCATTGTTGCCGCGGAAGAACCCCTAAAATAAATCTTCGTAATCGAAGATAATACCACGTATGAAATCGAAAACAAAACAGTAACAGCCTGTGGTGACCGGAAGTTACGCTAATATTGCCAATTGCCGTACAAATCTTCCCACGGCATCTGGAGGAAATTTGGGATTTTTTTGCGGCATATTAAAATTTTTATCTATTTAATTATTTATTTCGCGATTTCCCGTGGAACCCATGTTGGTGTTCTGCGGAAGCCTAGCGTTTCGCGGCACCCTAGTTGGGAAACACTGCCCAATACTGTCAACTGTCAGTTTCTTGGCCCCCACAGAGACATAATTACAGTGATACCTCGGCTAACGAGTGACCTTGCTAACGAATTTTTCGGCTAACGAAGATTTTTTTAGCTGTTTTCGGACTCGGCTAACGAATGATTTAGTGGATGCGCACGCTAACATAAAGCAGCAAACATGAACGGTCGGGCCATTCCAGGAGCTTATCTTTTCCGTCTGTATGTGTGTGACAAAGAAATGAGCTGACCACAAGAGGCCAGCTAC
>Ga0123355_10008808_pt1 | contig 15264 bp, 13 predicted proteins | sample TergutEmb28metaG_3_FD_89872 | JGI IMG/M metagenome (GOLD analysis project Ga0123355, IMG submission 89872) | Embiratermes neotenicus P1 segment gut microbial communities from Petit-Saut dam, French Guiana - Emb289 P1 | ecosystem: Host-associated > Arthropoda: Insects > Digestive system > Gut ... | reverse complement strand
TCCCTGGCTGGGTCCGATAGGCGCAGTGCCGCTGCCGTCGACCTGGATCATCGAGTTCAGCAAGCCGGTCCCGACCTGCGATCTGGCAATTGGCGATGACGACGACGAGCAGCTAGCTGATCTTGCCGACCAGGTGCGGGACACTATCCAGGCCCGCCTGGACGAGCTCGTCATCGAGCGCGGTCCCGCTTTTGGCTGACGCCGGGTTCCGGCGCTGGCGCCATTCCTGCGCTCAGCTTCTTCTGCGCTCAGCTTCTCCTGCGCTCAGCTTCTCCCGCGCTCAGCTTCTCCTGCGCTCAGCTGCACGCACCGGCCCAGCGGACTCAGCTCGTGCCGCGGCGCCGCCGGATTGCGATACCGGCCGCCATCCCGCCCGCGACGGCGCCCGCGCCGGCCAGCGGCAGAGCCATCAGGGTCGCCCGCCGCGCCGAGCGGAACTCGTGCACCGGCCAGCCCTGGTCGCGGGCGGTGCGCAGCAGGTCCGAGTCCGGATTGACCGCGCTCGGGTGCCCCACGAGTTCGAGCATCGGCAGGTCGTTGGCCGAGTCGCTGTAGGCGCTGCACCGGCTCAGGTCCAGCCCCTCCTGGCTGGCCAGCGCCGTGATGGCCGCCGCCTTAGCCTGACCGTGAAGCAGGCCGCCGACCAGCCTCCCGGTGTACAGGCCGTCGGCCGTCTCGGCGACAGTGCCGAGCGCACCGGTCAGACCGAGCCTGCGGGCCAGGATGTCCGCCAGCTCCACCGGCGTGGCCGTCACCAGCCAGACTCGCTGACCCGCATTCAGATGCTGCTGCGTCAGATCTCTGGTGCCTTCCCAGATCCGGTCGGCCATCGTCTCGTCGTAGATCTCCTCGCCGAGCGCGACGATGTCGTCGACCCGGTGGCCGGCCACGAAGGCCAGGGCACCTTCCTTGATCGCATCGATGTGGTCGGTGTTCTCGACGCCCTTCAGCCGGAACGCCATCTGGCCCAGCGTGATCCTGGCGAGATCTCCGGGGCCGAACAGCTTGCGCGCCGCCAGGCCGCGGGCGAAGTGGTAGAGAGATGCGCCACGCATCAGCGTGTTGTCGACGTCGAAGAAGGCGGCGGCGGTCAGGTCAGGGACCACCGATGCGGGGTCGGCTCCGGCCGTCGTCACCCGGGCATCGACCACTGCGTCGTCCAGGCCGGACTCGCGGCTCATGGTTACAGGCTACCGGCGGCCGGGCCAGGGACTGCGCGCGGCGCGATACCGTCATCTGACCGTCATGGGACCGCCATAGCTGCGGCACCTCCATGTCGCCAACTGGACGGCACGAACGGTAGCGATGGCCTTATTTCGCCGGCGCGAGACGGCTCGCGCCAGCCTGGCCACAGCACGGCCCGGAGTCAGGCACCATAGACATCGATGCATACACTCATCGCCGCTGCTGGCGCGCTGGTAGCTGCCGCAGGCAGCGCCGTTCTGCTCGCGCGGTGCTTCCGCACGCCGCGCGGCGATCTCATCGCCTGGTCTGTCGGCTTGCTCGGCTTGCTGGTCAGCCTCGGCGCCCAGGCGATGGGCTACGCGTCCGGCTACGACCCTTCCATTTTCCGCGCGATGGAGCTGGGCGGCCAGGTTGTCGCGCCGCTGGCATTCGTCATCGCGCTGTGGGATGTGGCCGGTAAGAGTACGGCCGCCAGGTTCTGCGCCCGGCTCTACGTCGGCGCGCTGGGGATCATCGCACTGGTCATCCTGGCGCTGGACCAGCTCACGACGACACCCTTCACCAAGACGTGGCCGCCGCCATTCACGTACTACCAGGCGCCGCCGAACTACGTGCTGATGTTCGTCAGCGGCGGCGTGACGGCGCTCCTGGCCGTCTGGGCGGTGCTGCTCGTGCTGGCCAGGACCTCACAGCCGGGCTGGCGCGATGCGGCGGCCGGGCAGCTGCTGGGCGGGCTGGCAACCCTTGGCCTGGCGTATCCGGGCCTGGCCGAGTTTGTCGTCAGGCACCTCAAGATCCACGTGCCGCTGGGTTCGGTCTTCACTATCGCGCTCACGCTCGCGGCGGTCCTCGGCTGGCTCGCGGGCGCGCAGAGCGCCCGGCTGAACCTCGCGGCGCTGCATGGCCAGGAGTACGAGGACGACGAGGGGCTGGGCGGCCGGGGCCGCCAGCCCGGCCGGGAAGCCACCGACAGCTATCGTCACGCGGCCGGCCCGGCCCGGAAGGACCGGTATGCCCCGGAGGCCGGCCACCGGGACCGCGGCTATCTGGCACCAAGCGACAACGCCAGCAGCAGCTACCGGGACGACCGCTTCCTGGATTCGATCGGCGACGGCGGCGTGTACCGCGGTGGCGGCCTGTACCGGCCGGAGCGACCAGGCCAGGACCAGGCGCAGGACCAGTGGGATGAGCCGCGACCCCGGAGTCAGGGGGGCGATGGCTACACCGACTTCGAAACCGGTGACTTCGACCCGAGGGCCCTCGATGCTGCCGGGGCCGATGCAGCCACGTGGCAGGCGCCGGAAGACGACAGCAGCCGGCGGGCTGACCACGATAGCGACCCGCGAAGGGGACACGAGTTCGACGATGACGGCAGGGCCGACCGGCGGCGTAAGGAACTTTTCGGACAAATAACCATCTACACCCTCACGGAACAGGGGGTCGATGAATTCGACCGGCTGACCGAGCGGGTCGTGGACATGGTAAGGAAGCGGGAACCCGACACCCTCGTCTTTATCGCCCACGCAGTCCCGTCGGCGTCCTCGCAGCGCATCCTGTACCAGGTGTACCGCTCTCGCGACGCTTACCAGGAGCACCAGGCGCAGCCCTACATCCAGCAGTTCGACCTCGACCGGCGCCCGTATGTGCTGGCCACGAACGTGGTAGAGCTGGGCCTGCAGCAGGCCAAGGTATCGCCGTTCCCCTCGGTCGAGGAACTGTTCCCTGAGCCCGGCTACGACACATCCGGCTTCGAGCGGCCCGATTACCTGCGTGACTACGGCCGGGACTCGGTTCCCCGCAGCGAGAGCCCGCCGGAGTACCGGTGACCGGGGGGCCCAGCCGCCACACCGTCACCTTGCTGAGCCGCCCCGGCTGTCACCTGTGTGACGATGCGCGATCGGTCATCAGCACGGTGGCTGCCGATCTCGGCGTGAGCTGGGATGAACGTGACATCACCGCGTCGCCCGACGACCTCGCCCGGTATTCGGAGATGGTCCCTGTCACCCTGGTCGATGGTGTCCAGCACGATTTCTGGCGGGTGAGTGAGCAACGTCTCAGGGCCGCCCTGCTGCACTGAACTGCCAGCCCAGCAGGCGGTCTCGCGAGGCAGCCTCATCCGGCGACTTTGTGCAAACGTTCACAAGGGCGTACGGTGAGACATCGAGATCAGGCGCCGCTTCCCCGGCGCGCGCACTGCCAAACCGAGAGTCCCCCAGGAGTACCGGCGCATGTCTCGCCGTCCTGCCACGGCCGGCCACCCAGCTAACGCCTATGGCAGCACCGCCCCGGCCGCGAGAAGCGGCGCAGCCGCTCAGCCCGCGAGGAGCGGGAATGGGCGTCGCGCAGCGGACAGTCTGCGCAGGGCGGGCGCGAACGGTCATGGCATCCCTGACGCGACGGTCGCGCGCCTGCCGGTGTACCTGCGCGCGCTGTATGCCCTCGCCGACCGTGGCGTTGCCACCGTGGCCAGCGACGAGCTAGCCGCGGCGGCCGGGGTCAACTCGGCCAAGCTTCGCAAGGACCTGTCGCACCTCGGTTCCTACGGCACCCGCGGTGTCGGCTACGACGTGGACTACCTCGTCTACCAGGTCTCCAGAGAACTTGGCCTGACGCAGGACTGGCCCGTGCTCATCGTCGGCGCCGGAAACCTGGGCCGAGCTCTCGCCAACTACGGCGGGTTTGCCTCCCGCGGCTTCCACGTCGCGGCCCTCGTGGACACCGATCAGGCGGTCGTGGGCACCGTGATCGCCCGGCACACCGTGCGCAGCGCGGCCGACATGGAGGCGGTCATCGAGCGCTTCGACGTCGCGATCGGCGTCATCGCGACTCCTGCGGCAGTCGCGCAGAATGTCTGTGATCGGCTCGTCGCGGCCGGCGTCACCAGCATTCTCAACTTCGCGCCCGTCGTGCTCAACGTGCCTTCTGGCGTCGATGTGCGTAAAGTCGACCTGTCAATCGAGTTGCAGATCCTGGCCTTCCACGCGCAGCGGCGCGGAGCCGCAGGCGGCGGGCCGAGGGACCTCGGTCTGGACGGGCGCCTCGCCGGTCGGCGGATCGACGGAGCGCCGCGAGGAGCTGGTGCTCGGGGGACGACGAGCGACGTGCCGGGGGGAGACGTTGTTGCGGGGAGAGACGGAGTGCCGGGCGAGGATCTGGGCCTTAACATCGCTGCGGAACTCAGTGCCCGCGGTGGGGCCCGGGGAGTACCCTCGGAACAGCTGCGCGGGGAGAAACGGGGAGCCGTGGCTGCCGAGCCGCACTACGGCGCGGCTTCCTACGACCCGGTCGACGACGATGACTACGAGACCGGGGCCCGGGCGGTAGGCACATGAGCGTTCTGGTCGTCGGACTTAGCCACAAGGGCGCGCCACTGACGACGCTCGAGCGCGTCGCGCTGTCTGGCGATGCGCTCGACAAGCTCCTGCACGACGTATCCAGGGCTGACGACGTAGCGGGCGCGTTCGTGCTCAGCACCTGCAACCGGGTCGAGATCTACGCCGAAGTCGACAAGTTCCATGGCGCCGTCACTGTCGTCTGCGAGCTGCTCTCCCGGCACTCGCAGGTGGCGCCCGCGGAGCTGACGCCCTACCTGTACGTGCACTACCAGGACCGTGCCGTCCAGCACCTGCTGGCGGTGGCCTGCGGGCTCGACTCGATGGTGATCGGCGAGAGCCAGATTCTCGGACAGCTCCGCCATGCGCTGCACCTGGCCAGGGAGCGGGGCACGCTCGGCCGGGCGCTCTCAGACCTCGGCTCGCTCGCGCTGCGCGCGGGCAAACGCGCGCAGTCGCAGACGAGCATCGGCGCGGCGGGCGCGAGCCTGGTGAGCGTGGGACTACAGGTAGCGACCGGGCACCTGGAGGGGAACGGGGCCGCCGGGACTGACGGCGCCTCGTCACCGGCTGCCGCCGGGCTCGCCGGGAAGCGGGTGCTTGTCGTCGGCGCCGGTGCCATGAGCGGTCTGGTCGTAGCGAGCGTGGCTCGCGCGGGAGCGGCGGGGCTGACAGTCGCCAGCCGGACTCTGCAGCGGGCCCAGCGACTCGCCGCATCTGCCCGCGGGCGGGCCAGCGAGATGTCTGACCTGGTCGCCGAGATGGCGGCTGCCGACCTGGTAGTGACCTGCACCGGCGCATCCGGTCACGTGATCACGGCGGACATGGTTTCTGACGCTCTTCGGGCTCGTGCCGACGCGGCGAGCTCTTCCGGGGGGCTGTCGGGGGGTGTCCCCCCGACTGTCCTGGTACTGCTGGACCTGGCAATGCCGCGGGACGTCGACCCACAGGTGGCCGACCTGCCCGGGGTCATAGTCACGGACCTGCAGACGCTGGCTGCGGACGGCCACTCTGCGTTCGATCCGGGCGAGCGGGAGATCGGCGAGGTCCGCAAGATCATGGCGGAAGAACTTGCCTCGCACATGTCGGCCCGGCGGGCCGCGGCGGTCACGCCCACAGTGGTGGCGCTGCGCGCCAAGGCTGCCCGGGTGGTCGACGCCGAGATCGCCCGGCTGGCTGGCCGGCTCGACGGCCTGAACGCCTCCGCTATGGACGAGATAGCAAAGTCCATGCAGCGGGTGACTGACAAGCTGCTCCACGATCCGACCGTCCGCATCAAGGAACTGGCCGGGTCGCCGGGTGCCGACAGCTATGAGGACGCGCTGCGCGTGCTGTTTGATCTGGACCCGGCCGCGGTCCAGGCGGTCGCGCAGGCGGACGCGAAACTGGCTGGCTGGCCGGACGCGGCGACCGAACGCGCGGGGGACGGAGCATGAGCCCCGCCCCGCTGCGTCTCGGCACGCGCCGCAGTCCCATGGCGATGGTTCAGGCCGGGCTCGTGGCGCGCGCGATCACGGCGCAGACCGGATACGACGTCGAGCTCGTCGGCGTCGAGTCGTCGGGCGACCGCAGCCCGGCACCGCTGACCCAGATCGGCGGCACTGGCGTGTTCGTCAGCTCGCTGCGGACCAGCCTGCTGGCGGGCGAGGTGGACATCGCCGTGCACTCGCTGAAAGACCTGCCCACGGGCCCGGCGGCGGGGATCGCGCTGGCCGCGGTGCCTGCCAGGGACGACCCGCGGGACGCGCTGGTGACTCGGGACGGCGCGAAGCTCGCCGACCTCCGGCCGGGGGCGACAGTGGGCACCGGCTCGCCGCGGCGGGCCGCGCAGCTGCTGCTGCTGCGCCCTGATGTCCATCCGGTTCCGGTCCGGGGCAATGCGGGGACAAGGCTCGCCAAAGTCGAAAACGGCGACCTGGATGCGCTGGTGCTTGGCTATGCCGGGCTGTCGCGCATCGGGCGGCTCGACGCAGTGGCACAGGTATTCGAGCCGGACGAGATGGTGCCCGCTGCCGGCCAGGGCGCGCTGGCGGTTGAGTGCAGCCAGGCCCGGGAAGGTCTCGTGGCGCTGCTCGGCGCCATCGACGACCCGGTGAGCCGGGCGGCAACCACGGCCGAGCGATCGATGCTCGGCGCGCTGCAAGGCGGCTGCGCGGCGCCAGTCGGCGCGTATGCCGGCGGAATGGATGTACTTCGGCTCGACGGCCTGGTCGTCGCGACCGATGGGGGAATGGTGCTTCGCGGCAGTGCAAATGGCGGGCTGGCAGCGGCCGAGGAGCTCGGCCGGCAGGTGGCCGCGGATCTGCTCAGCAGGGGCGCGGCACGGTGTATGGCAGTGTCCGGGACGACCGGGTCCGGCGGACACCTCACGAGCGGGGACGATGACTAAGTGAACCCCACACCCACGACAAGGAAGATCACCAAGCAGGTCAGGCCGGCGAGCGAGAAGGCCAGTCGGCCGGCAGGTCACGCCGCAGACGCCCGGGTACCCGGCTGGGTTGCGCTCGTGGGCGCTGGCCCAGGCGACGAGAGTCTGCTGACGGTCCGCGCCGCGGCGCTGATCGGGCGCGCCGACCTGGTGGTCGCGGCCCAGTGGCTCGGCGAGCGGATCGGCCATCTGCTCAAGCCCGGCGCCACGCTGGTCGACTCCGACGCCCAGCTGCAGGATCCGAAGCTGCTGGTCAAGGCCGCCAAGGCGGGCCAGCTGGCAGTACGGCTGTTCAGCGGCGACCCGTTCCTGTTCTGCAATGCGGCGGCTGACGCGGCCGCCTGCGCGAAGGCCAGGGTGCCGTTCGAGGTGGTCCCCGGCGTATCGGCCGCGACGGCCGTGCCCGAGTACGCCGGCATTCCACTGACCAGCGACGCTAGCGGCGATGTCCGGATCGTGCATGCCTCGGAGGTCAGCCGGATCTCGGCGACCGATGGCACGCTGGTGATCCTCGGCGCCGAGACGGGCCCGGTCGACCTGGGCAAGATGCTCATCGCGGCCGGCTGGGCGGAGACCGAGCCGTTCGCCATCACCTGGAACGGGACCACGACCGACCAGCACACGGTTGTCGGCGCACTCGGCTCGATCGCTGCTGATCTCAAGGCAGCCGGGGTGAGCCTGCTCACGGCGCACGGACCTGCGGTCGCGGTGGTGGGCGAGGGCGTCACTGCGCAGGCGGCGCTGTCCTGGTTCGAAACTAAGCCGCTGTTCGGGTGGCGGGTGCTCGTCCCGCGTACCAAGGAGCAGTCCGAGGAGGTCTGTGACCTGCTGCGGGCTCGCGGCGCGGTGCCGGAGCAGGTGCCGACGATCGCCGTAGAGCCGCCGCGGACGCCGCAGCAGATGGAGCGGGCCGTCAAGGGCCTGGTTACCGGCCGCTATCAGTGGATCGGGTTCACGTCGGTCAATGCGGTGCGGGCGATCCGGGAGAAGTTCGAGGAGTACGGCCTTGACGCACGGGCATTCGCCGGCGTCAAGGTGGCCGCCGTGGGTGAGCAGACCGCCGCGGCGCTCCGGGAGTTCGGCATCATGCCTGACCTGGTGCCCGAGGGCGAGCAGTCAGCGGAAGGCCTCGCCGACGCCTGGCCCGCCTACGACGAGGTGCTCGACCCGATCAACCGGGTGCTGCTTCCGCGCGCAGACATCGCGACCGAGGGCTTGCTCACCAGGCTCACCGACCTGGGCTGGGAAGCGGAGGACGTCACGGCCTACCGGACGGTACGGGCGGCCCCGCCGCCCGCGCCGGTGCGCGAGGCGATCAAGGGCGGCGGATTCGACGCAGTGCTGTTCACCTCGTCATCCACGGTGCGCAACCTGATCGGTATCGCGGGCAAGCCGCACGCCGTCACGGTCATCGCGGTGATCGGCCCGCAGACGGCGAAGACGGCCGCCGAGTTTGGCCTTCGCGTCGACGTGGTGGCGTCGAAGGCATCGGTAAGCTCGCTGGTCGAGGCCCTGGCGGCGCACGGCGCAGAGCTGCGCGACGCGGCGATCGAAGCCGGAGAGCCGGTCCGCCGGCCGAGTGAGCGCCGCCGCGGTGCACGCCGCCGGATCCGGTAAGCGGCTGTGATCTCCGGGAGCGACATTGGCAGCTAGCTACCCCGTTACCAGACCTCGGAGGCTTCGCAGCTCGGCCGCGATGCGCAGGCTTGTCGCGCCGGTCGCTGTGCGTTCCACCGGCCTAGTACTTCCGTTGTTCGTGAAAGAAGGCATCAGCGAGCCGCAGCCGGTTTCGTCGATGCCGGGTGTGGTCCAGCACACCAGGGACAGCCTGCGCAAGGCCGCGCACGAGGCGGTCGAGGCGGGCGTGGGCGGGCTGATCCTTTTCGGCGTTCCGGCGGTCAAGGACGGCCGGGGCTCCGCCGCGGACGACCCCGACGGCATCGTGCAGGTGGCGCTGCGGGACCTGGCCGCCGAGGTCGGCTCCGACACTGTGCTGATGGCTGACCTGTGCCTGGACGAGTACACCGATCACGGTCACTGCGGGCTGCTGACGGCGGCCGGCGAGGTTGACAACGACGCGACGCTGGAGCGGTACGCCTCGATCGCCGTGGCGCAGGCCCAGGCGGGCGTGCAGGTGGTGGCGCCGAGCGGGATGATGGACGGCCAGGTCGCGGCCATCAGGGGCGCGCTGGATGCTGCCGGTCACCCGGAGGTTGCGGTCTGCGCGTACTCGGCGAAGTACGCGTCGGCGTTTTACGGGCCGTTCCGGGAGGCGGCGGAGTGCGCGCCGCAGTTCGGCGACCGGGCGTCCTACCAGCAGGATCCCGCCGCGTCCAGGGACGGGGTGCGGGAGGCACTGCTGGACGTGGACGAGGGCGCCGACATGGTCATGGTCAAGCCGGCCCTGGCTTACCTGGACGTGATCTCTGCAGTATCGGCGGTTTCGCCCGTGCCGGTCGCTGCCTATCAGGTCAGCGGCGAGTACTCGATGGTCGAGGCGGCGGCGGCCCACGGCTGGCTGGATCGGGACCGGGTGATCATGGAGACCCTGATTGCGATCAGCCGGGCCGGCGCGGACATCATCCTCACCTACTGGGCGGCCGAGGTCGCCCGCCGCCTGAGCTAGGCCTCGCCGAGGCCCTCGGTGTGCTCACGGCTGCGGGGAACGCCGGCGCCATAGCTGAGCGGGCCAGTGCCGGCGGCCGCGAGGTCATCCGGCAGTTCCTCAAGCTTCCCGGAGGCGGGCGCCGGGCGCGCCAGCCAGATCCACTTCCGGTAGGACCAGAACCGGAACAGCGTGCCCAGGGCGGTGCCCACGACGAGCGCGACGTTGTACCACACCAGGTCCTTGCGCAGGCCGGCCAGATCGATGATGCCGATGCAGCCCCAGTAGATGAGCAGCCCGACCCCGTTGAAGAGGAAGAACATGACCGAATCGCGGGTCGTGCCCTTGCCCTCGCGATGCCGGAACGTCCAGTACCGGTTACCCAGGTAGGTGACGATCGTCGCCAGGATCGTGGCGATCGTGATGGCCTTGTACGGGCCGACAGAGTGCAGCGCATTGGCGAGGCCGAACGTGATAATCGCCCCGACGACGCCGATGACGAGGAACTTGAAGCCCTCGTGGATCAGCTGGCGGAATCGCGCGTAGAGCGTCCGGATGTTGCTCACCTCTTGGATCTGCCTCCTGACCGCTTTCGCCCGATCCTGCCCACGAGGGTACCGCCTGGCCAGACTGCGCGAGCTAACTACGACGATGAGCACCGGGGCGGCTACGCACCGGGATGCGCGCATCCGGGGCGCGGCGCGGCGCAGCATGGCGCGCTGTGCCGCGACCCGGTGGGCGCATGGCCGGTGAGGAGCCGACGACCCGAATCGGCACTGCAGGCAGGGGGCCAGCCAAGGCAGGCGCTTGATAAGGAATGAACCCGGTTCCGGCCGGCTGTGGCTGGTGCCTGGCCGTCCACACCCATTTCCGATACGACCAGAACCTGAACAAGGTGCCCAGGCCGGTGCCCACGAAGAGCGCTGCCGTGTACCAGATTCGACCTTCCAGGCCCATCAGATCCTGCATGATCCATATGCAGCCGTAGTAGATGAGCAGGCCGACGCCGTTGAGGAGGAAGAACAGGACACCTTCTCGCGTCGCGCCCTGGCCCTCGCGGTGCCGGAATGTCCAGTAGCGATTGCCAACGAATGTGAGGATCGTCGCTGCGATAGTCGCGATCGTGACCGCAACGTACTTGCCGAGACTGTGCAGTGCGACCGCGCCAGCGATGGTGATCACGGTGCCGATCCCGCCGACGACCAGAAACCGGAATCCTTCGTGGAGCACCAGGCGCATCCGCTGGTACAGCCCGTGGACGCTGATCACTGGCTCGTCGCTCCGTCCTGTTGCTGTCGCGAAATCGGTCTGCGGACGAAGCAAAGAGTATCGTCGCAAACCTGGTCGCATGGGCTAGATGACAGGGCAGCGGACAACAGGACCGATGGCAACGCGCTCTGGCACCTTGGGGTTATTTGTCCTTATAGTCAGGTGCGTAGATCCAGGTCGGAGCGCCACCAGCGGTCGTGAGCAGCACGTACCCGCGAGTCGACCGCACTGCCGCCATTATCGCGGCATCCTGACCCGTATGGACGTTCCCGATCATCGAGATCAGCGAGAACCAATGGGCGCTAATCGCAGACCGGTATCCTGCAGGTCCCTCGAGGTAAACACAACCCTTCTTGATGGCCATGCATGCCTTGCCTAGGACTGAACCGCTAGCGTCGCCACCACGACCAGGGATCGGGTACTTGATGTAGAGGTCATCTGCATACCGATACCAAGGAATACTCGGATTATCAGTAACGATTATCTGAGTCGCCACCTGGGTCCCCAGTAGGTACCGGCCGGACGGAAGCTCAAGATAGGGTCGAAGATCCGCGTATGCTGGCAGCAACGCCGACCAGCTTGCTGACTGATCGCCGACGAGCGTTTTATCGCTATAGCGATTTCCGGAAAGAACAACGGCAGCAATGCTCAGGGCAATTACTGGAACCTTAATGTAGCGCAGGCTTGTAATATGAGCCAGCCTCGCGAGAGCATATCCGGCAGCGATGCACACGAACCAGGCACCGAAGTCATCATGCTTCGACATGGACAGGTCAGTGCGCAGACGAATCGCTTCCAGTGTCACCAGGCAGCCTGACAGCACTAGCAGAATGAGGCAGTAAACCTTGCGTCGTTCGTCCCGGAAGACGAGAGCGATGGGGACGGCTAGGAGCCCAAGCGCAATGACTGCCCCAAGGTAGGACCAGGACTCCCTAATAAGTGCTGCCGCACCAACTGTCTTGAGTACTGCAAAAGCAGGCTGTACGCCGGACGGCCGATTCAGCGTTGTGTACATAATGCCTGCTATGAATGCACCACCTGCTAGCAGTGCACTTACCAAAAGTATCAATGCAGTTGCGGCTCCGAGAGCTGCCACTCGATGCGCGACGCGCCGCCAGCCCTGAGGCTCCAGTCGAAGCGCTGCGAGGCCGATGACGGCAGGGTCGAATATTAGTGATGCGTACTTAAGAGCGTTGGCAGCTAGCAGGGCTAGCGGAACAAGTAGCAGCCACCGAGCAGCCCTGTGGCCGCGCTCGGCCGCGCGTACGCCGCAATAAGCGGCTGCCGCGATCATCATCAGCGACATGGCGTCGAAAGTGGCCAGAGCGCCAAGACCCTGTGTAATTCCGAGGCCGGCAAACAACGCAGCAGCGACGATTCCGGGCCAGTAACCAAACAGACGACGGCCAGTGAGGAATAGAAGGGTAGTGGCTACGAGCATGAAGGCCAGGCTCATCAGCCGGGCTGCTACGAGGCCGCCAACGGCGTCTGCTGCCGCTGCGAGGATGGGATACAGATCAGGTACGCCAGAGAAATACGTCTCGTAATACGGGCTGCCGCCGCCATGTAGTAGCTCGTCAATAAGCTGACGCCCAGAATAGATGTAGAGACTCTCGTCTGGCGATATCAGGCTGACATGAATGAGACGAGCCGACAGGTAAGTCTCGGCGGCCAATACGAGTATGAGGGGAATCCAACCAAGCCAACGCCACCGCCTGCCGCTTCCGGTTGGCTCGGTATATCTAGCGGGCTCCCAGGCTGCGGGCCGCTCTGTGCGCACGACGCCCGTCATCCGGACGCTCCTGCCAGCCTGCCGAAACAAGCCGAGATAGCTGACGCCCCGATGGTGTCTACGAATGCGCTTGGATTGCTCGTATCCGGCGGGACAGTCAGCGACTGACCAAAGGTCATTGGCCAGTAGTAAATCCCGCCCAGATTGACATCGACCGCAGAGTTGCAGGCGGCAGTGAACCAGCGTGACTGAATGACCGGCACGATCGGACGTCCGGGCCACTGCACATCAAACGGCGCTGTGTAGGCCCCAGGCTGTGCCGCTATGCCTACCTCGGCCAGGACGGTGCCTGCAGGTAGGGTCCGAAGATACGAGTCCCAGCCTGCCGTCAGCTGCGCAACACTTGCCCCCTGCCCGACCTCGACCGGGTGGTAGGCATCGACCAGCTCCCGAACGCTTCGAATTGCCTGAGCCGGCTCATTCGGCTGCGTATACCAGTTGTTCGAGTATGCCAGTGCGCCTTTGAACACGGCGGAAAGAGAACTATCCAGTTGCACCCAGTAAGGCGACGCCTGGAACCTGGTGAATTCTGCACCTGTAATGAGTTCAGGAATAAGCGCCTTTTGCGCCATCTCGGCATAGGGCAGTAGGAATCGCTGATAGTTGGCGAACCACAGGCGCATCCTGGGCGGGGCCCAGTTAGTGCGCGACTGGCCACCGATACTCCCCGAGTCCAGCAGGGGCCGGATCGAGAAAAACAGCCCAGCCTGCTCCGCTACGCTCGCCAGGATTGTCAGGTCCGCAGGAGTCGGCGTAGCCGCATTAGGAATGATCATCGAGGAGTTGAATGCTGCTTCAAAGAACGGAAAGGAGACTGACATCGCGTTGGCATGCAGACGCTTTACGTAGGCAACGTCGGTGCGGGCGATGTCCCCTACATTTTCACCCGGATACGCGTAGAAGTCAACATTAATGCCGAGTTGTACTCTAGGCTGCGGCACCGTGTGAAATGTTAGCGGCGCTGCACGATGCTGATGGTAACCGTTGAGAGACGGTGGCTGAAGAGAGGAAATGTGCGCGGCCGCGGAGCATGCGCCTACGATCGCGACGAGCAGCAAGGCGCTCAGGGCCGCAATTGCATATTTGCTCATCGGCTCTTGCCGCGCGTTTTGCTGATCACCTGGAACGTCCCCGGATTGCCTTGTACCAGAGGAACAAATATTCCAGCGAGCGTTAGAGCCATGCTGACGGGAGCCATTGCCACCGCAGCAATCGCGCTCAGCAGCCTCGAGTCGCTGGTCCTCGGCGAAACTCGAGAACTGGCGCCTATCCATCCACAAGCAAAGAAGACTGCCAGCCAGGCGAAGGTCGACAGCTTAGCTATGTCGTAGAGGAGCGATGTGCCGGGTATCTGGCCCGTGAGCCGCATATATAGGCCCACGGCGGAGAATGAGAGAGTTACCAGACCGAACAGGTACTTGCAGATAATCATGAATGCGCCGCTGAGTGAAAGCACCTCTCTGTGCATCACTCCATGAATATCGCCCCACAGCCAGCGCCGACGTTGAGTGATGAAGTCGCGAATGTTCCACGGCGATGTGAGCTCGACATACTCATGGAACCATCCCCACCGTAGGCCTGCGCGGGCAGCCTTCTGGCCGAAAACCAAGTCTTCGGACGCGAACGCTGGCCAGTCCCACGTCACCAGGCTCTCGGCTTCGCCGGTGACGGTGAGGCCCTCACCGTGCACATGCAGCGGGTGACGCAGAATACCCTGGAAGATCGAGCAGTACACAAGGCACGCGTGGGTTCTGAGGTCATCGGCATGGCTCGCTAGGAAATGGCCGATCGGCCGGACAGCATATTGCGCCCGCGGAGCTGTGATGCCTTCACAGACATCGTAGTTCGCAACGAAGGCAGTTTGTATGTAGCGCTTGGTCGGTGCCACGTCGTCGTCGTTAAAAAGAACCTTGACGTAAGGTACGTCAAGTCCGAGGGCTATGCGGACTCGACGCGAATACTCGAGGGCGCGCGCTTTACGCTCAGAACGGCACGAGAAGTCAGATGGAACTCTGAGAACTCGGTCGGCACTAGGATACCGATCGTTTTGACCGGGCTCGGTCACGACCCATATCTGGTGTTTCATCTGGAGACGGTAGTAGCGAATCTGGTTAATTACCTCGTTGACCCGCGCTGCTTCCTTTCCAGTCGTGGTGACTTGAATGATCAGCTCGCGGAACGTGCCAGGAGCAGCGATGTCGAACCGACGGCGGTAAAAGAACTGGCCGAGAGCTAGGAGGCCCAGTTCTGCAAGCGGCACCATCCAGACCGCGTAGATCACATATTGGATGCCTGGCCAGCCCATCAGGAGTCGTAGGCTTCCACCGGGCAATCTCTCTACTCGCACGTCGAAAGCCAGCTTGAAAACGGCTACTGACGCAATTGCTGCGAGGAACATCAGCACGAGGTGGGTCGCTCTAGAGGTGCGTCGCTTCTGTCTGCGCTTGGACTTAGCGGCCTGCGCTGGCGGCGCAGTAGGACGCGCGAACGCCGAAGATTTGGTGGACCTGTCCCATGGCTGGGGACCCGGTGCGACCCGGCCCGGCTGATCGTATGGCTGGCGGGGCGGGCGCGGCTGGTCGTATGGCTGGCGGGGCGGGCGCGGCTGGTCGTATGGCTGGCGGGGCGGGCGCGGCTGGTCGTATGGCTGGCG
>Ga0123355_10008807_pt1 | contig 15266 bp, 9 predicted proteins | sample TergutEmb28metaG_3_FD_89872 | JGI IMG/M metagenome (GOLD analysis project Ga0123355, IMG submission 89872) | Embiratermes neotenicus P1 segment gut microbial communities from Petit-Saut dam, French Guiana - Emb289 P1 | ecosystem: Host-associated > Arthropoda: Insects > Digestive system > Gut ... | reverse complement strand
TTATTTTTGTTTCCTCTTTTTTTTTTTTTTTTTTTTTTTTGTTTAGGGTTGTGGGGGGGGGGGGCGGCGGGGGGGTGGTGTTGGGCACGGTCCGCAGGGGGGGGGGGGGGGGGGGGGGGGGGGCCTAAAGGCGGCAGGTGCATAGGGCTAACAACCTAACCACCGTCATGTGCCCAATGTCTAAAAATTCTAGGAACCTTAAACTCCTGGAGCCCTAAGGACATGTCCAGGCTAGTAATGGGACAGCTTGACTTTGTGAGACACATTTTATAATAAGCCAAAGTGGGTTTTCTTTGCCATACCTATCTGTACAGATCTACAGCAGTTAGTATACATTGCAGCTCTGTATACAGTTATTTTGTCTGTGAAGAAGGCAGACATTATTACACTTTAATTGCAAATTTACTTTTTCCATCTTCTTTTCAAGTTTATATTCCTTGGCTCAGGTTTGCTGCCCTCAAATTTATGGAAATGAGTGGTAAACACAACCGCACGGCTCAGTGCCGAACTATAGTTTCATTTGGTCTTTTCATCACGTTCCTTAATTCTCCAGTCACCCTCATTCTATGGACTGAGTTCTTACAAAGGAGAGCTCTGAACTGCAGAAACAGTTGAAATTAAAACGTACGAAATACTCGTAAAAGAACTACAACATATCCTTTTGCACCAACAGCTACCCGTATGCAGCATACACAGTTGTGCCTGCGTACTACATGGCATCAGCACCAGCTGTATACTACACCGCGCCTACAGCATACGTAGTACCCAAAGGTTTCGCTTCTGCTCCACCAGTGGGAGCGTCCGTCTATTATGGAAACTGGCAATAAGCTAATCTGAGTGAAGTCTCGGCGAGACATACTGCTGTATTGTTTATAAACATATTACTACTGCATTATTAAACAGTATTACTGTTAATTTGTGAAGTTTAATGAAATTTTTAAACCCCGAAATTAATGTAAATTATTCCTAAATATTCATTTCCTACATCACACAAAACACAATGCCTCTTCATTATGAAGTCCAGCCGGTTAATGCTGTTTAGGGAAATTGGTGCAATATCTGTTGAAAATTTAACGGGAAAAACCAACTCTTAAGGCACACGCAATGTTTAAATCACTGAAAACGGCCGCCTTGAATAGTGGAAAGACAGCCTGCTGTATATCGCAGCTTATTATGATTATTATTTTTATTGTGCTTTTGTAAATAATTCAGATTTTTATTTGTTTTCATGGAAAGGAAAGACAAACAGACGAACAAGCAAGCAAGGGTTTATCGTGAAAATCATGTAAAGCATAACACAGAGTTTGTTGGGAAAATTCAGGAATTTTAATGTTAAAACAAGCGGCATGTATAGCTACCACTGTGATTTAAATGGTTAATTCTCGCTTGCAACTCGGTATTGGAATGCACACGTCAACACATGAATGTAAGAAGAATATAAATACATTACTTTCCCCTGTCGAAAGCAGAATGTTGAGTTGACAAGACGTTGAGAAACAACACTTCATCAGAGGCGGATTTCGCAGTTCATGTTCCATTATGCATTCGAGACAAAGACCAAAACACTGCTATCAATTTGTTAGATGGGGATTGTCAAAGTCTCGAATTTACGAACAGTGGTTTTTCCAGTCTAACCCTTACTCTCGGGAAATAAACCCAATGTACCCTTCATTTTGTTTTAAACAGACGCCAGTTCCTAATTCCACCACTGGTCAACGCCTTCTGCACGAAACGGTAATCATTGCTGACTATTAAGGAGCTCTATAAAAGTGTCGATATGCGGTGAGCAGGAACTTAGTTCTGTTAGTTCATGTCGGGGACTAAGACGTCTGTACTCTAGAGTTTACTGAGAGACACATACAGGAATGAGGACTGCACCAGTGGTGAGTTAAAACGTGTATCAGAATTTATCCACGTCTTCCTTGCGATGGCTACTTAGATACTGTTCAGTATCCCACAGCACAACAAATCATGTACTGCTGTACAGATGTGTTATGCACTTACGCATTGGCTGCATGGCATTCATGGAAAACCCGTCAAAACGCAACTAGTTCATAATGGAATCTGCTGAATAAAATCGCAACACTTCATAAACATTTCTACTTTTTTTATGTTTTGTTGACCTGCATCTCAGTATAACCTTAGTAATAGACCAACTTAATGCACTAATTCTTATTTTATAATAAGTTTATTATATTCCTCTACATGTTTCGAGCACAATAGTGCTCGAAACATGTAGAGGAATATAATAAACTTATTATAAAACAAGAATTGGTCAATTACTAAGATTTTTCTACCTGTTACATTGTTGTCATCAGAATCAGAACATTTTATCAGCTTTTGATGTGTGGTTACGTCAGTTAGATAAAAACATATATTATACACAGATAAAATCATAATCGTGTACTAGTTCACGATAAAATTAAGTACATTCTGTGTCTCACTCAGCGTTAAACAACATTTATATTCTGTATATATGAACCACAGGCTGGCCTATATTTTCTCATTCCCTTTCAAAGGTTATTCGTTTCATTCGTACGCTGGTTGTGTTTAACGAACCGCAGTTTATAAAAAGGAATGTGGAAAGCACACTGTTTGAGATTTCAAGATTTTGCCGCTGTGTATTTGAGATCTTCGCTCTTCTGCGATGTTACGCTGCACTGCCAACCAGCACATTTAACTTCGCACAACGACGAAAAAGAAAGTGACACTTAATGGTATTTAACACTGTTTAATGAAAACATCATGGACTGTCAGTACAACGAGATAGGAAATGTACATAAACGTAACAGTGTGGTGCGTTCGCATAACCAGCTTTGCAGTGGAGACGCAACAACGGCTTCTGTGTGATTTTGAGCTACACGTCACTCTCGACTATATAAAAATACTGGGTGTTTCACAACAATATTTTTTATGGCAAATTTATGTCGCCGTTAACAATAAATCATAGTGGGTCTTCATGTAAAGTGTCCGATGCTGCACGAAAACAAAAGAATTTTTCGTTTGCTTATGACCTTCTTTTGTCATCTGTGGCCTGTCTGGCTGTATCATTTTTTCCACATCATCTCATAAAGGCCACGATTTTGGAAAACAATTAAACATAAAATGTGCTTTTTGATTTTCTCTACAACTTTTGTCAGAAACATTTCTCATTCTAAGAAGACTTCAGCGAGATATTACGAAAAGTGTACGTTTGTTTTTATGCACAGTACTCGTTATTCCTGTCAGATTTTTATCAAACGAGTCTTTTCGATAGATCATCGAAAAATTCTCAAGTATCAATTTTCGTAAAAATCCATCCAGTGGAAGCCAGAGGAAAGACGGACGGACATACCGAAGCTCATAGTCGCTTTTCGCAATTTCACGAACGAGCCTAAAAATGCATCCAGCAGCGGCTACTAGTTTAACTACATAACAACATCTAAAGTAACATTTAAAGCCACTTAATGCTCTGTTAAGCCATGTGCTCGTTACAGAAGGACCGCGATAATAACCACGCGCTACACCATCAAAGTACAGTAACCACTGAAACCAAAACAAACCATTCTGTGGCCTCACACACTAACCAGACTCTATCGTAACGAAAAGTTCTGCTTCCATTTTGGGGTCTTATGTTAATTTTACCATCGCAACACAGTCTCACCTCACTGGTATGTAAGAAAAATCAAATTAAAAACTTATACACATATTGCAGTCAACCACAACATATATATCAGTTTTAATGCGATATTCCACAAGGGGACGTATTCTACCAAAAAAAAAAAAAGTGAAAAATCAAAACGTGACTCTGCCACTCACTCATTCACCGCTCAGTCGTATCAGTGATATTATACAATCCATCCCCTCCGACGGTAGAAAATTGAAACACATCTTAAGAAACAAAATATTTTTAGTAGTAGTTATTCCATAGTTATCTTATTACGACGTTCTTATAAACGTTCGATCATTTGAAGAAGCATTGCCTTGACAACGTTCGCCCTGAACATGAACCTTGCTGTACCCCTGATTTCTTCCCCCTTTAAGCGAATAAAATTTAACCACGTATGACAACAGCTTCAGAAAGACAAAGGCCAGCATGATCAAAAGGCTGTCCTTGTGACTTGTTGACCGTTATCGCGAAGACCGCAATAACCGGAAGCCGAAAACTTTCACTTGGTTCCAGGAATGGAAACGCTTTCATCTTTGTTCCTGTCACTTACTATTTCCGTATCGATAAAGTACAGGTGACTTCCTTTAAACATCAATACGTCTATTGTGTCATACAACAAACCTTTTTTAGGATCCAGACTCGTGATGATCATGACAAAAGTTCGCGCTTTTAGCTTCAACAAATGCCCATCCCAGTTGGCGCCCATACCTCACAGAGAACTCAGTTGCATCACATACTCCATGCTAAACTGGTTCTTCGACCTCAGCGCGTACCTCATAGAAAACACAATCCAATGTAACAATGAAAACCGGAGTCTGACGTTACTGGTTTCCATGGCAATGAATGGTGACTCATTCAACCGCACAAATGTATCATATAATACAGATAATAATCAGCATACTTTCTACCACATTAGGTCTTATGAATTACAGAACACTAATTACGTCCGGAGTAAATAAAAGAAATAATCTCATCTGCACAATTACGATAAAAATAGGAATTAACTGTGGTTCACAGATACACACAGCAAAAATGCTGTTTAACCCTCAGTCGTTCATAGAGCTCTACATGTAGTATGCTACCTTTACTGGTATAAGACTATAATTTTGTCTGTGCAGAATACTAATTAATGTAAACCAACTTATGAAACCACGTCTCACAAGTTGAAAATGCGTTTCTTCCTGATGAAGGTCGAAATATGACGGTGATATATTGTGATTTTATTTCATAGACCTCAACATAAACAAGCAGCCTTTTTGTGGTTCCGTTCAACAACAACGTTATGCACACCAAGGTGAAGATATGTTCATAAACTTCATTACACTTCTTTATAGTTTTTTTTATTGGCGTACGTACATAATCTAGAAGTTTTACAGGAACCAAAACAAAATTATATCATACAAGCCCATGAGAGCCAGCAAGAGGGAAAGTATCAAAGATGTTAGAATTGGAAAATGTTAATACTATTACATCCACAATGATTATAAGGCTTTTTCAATTCATATACAAGGTCTTTGGGGAGATAAGTAAAAAATATTCCAAAACGTTTCAAATAAGTGAAAATGTTCTGGCTGACCCCCGCCCCTCACCAGTCACAGGCAGGGGACATACGCCTGGAGGGGAGAGGGGTAGGTGACATCCCATTACATAACACGATAATGGTTGTAAAGAATATGACAACAACTTCCACAATTTTTGTATTCTGCCTTACAGTATATACAAAACACGAACAAATTAATAACATTTTAGGAAAGATCAATAATTTATGACAGTGACAAAAATAAGATATATATTAAACAAAACAAACTATTTAGAAAAGTTTCGATCGAGAGATCCAAACAATGCCATGCGTAGAGAAGATGTCGAAATTGCAATAACTAACAAAGATCGAGCGGCAAAGGTTGGTGCGAAAATAAAAAAAAAAATTAAAATTTCCACTATTTTTATAATAATCTGTTATGAAAGGTGAGAAATACATACAGCACTTCAGTCAGAAACTCCAAGGACAGGAGGTCACTTGGGAGATCTAGGCGTGTGTGAGAGATCAGTATGAAGTCAATCTTAACGAACCATGACGTGTGGGCTGGATTCAGCTCGCTCAGGACAGAGACTAATTTTGGGTTCTTACTTGTACAATAATGAATCTTTGGCTTCCGTGGAAAACTAATAGCTCCTCAAGAAGGAATTTATTTCATAAGCTTAGGTGTTTATTTAGCTGAAAGATTTAGAAAAGCATTTCAATTCAAAATTACATGACGGCAGTTCGGTTAAGGAACTCAGTCCTGCACGCCATTCAAGCGTCAGTATTTGACAAATTCAGGCGGATATATTCTGGATCAAGCTGGCAAGCGTAACATTTAATTTTCTGGTTAAAACCAAAGAGAAGTAAATAAAAAAGAATCAGCATTTAGGCCTACTGTGAACATTGCATAACACAGTTAGAGGGAAAGCTCTAACTGCTTTCCAGCTAGAGTTGTTACTATCAGTGAACTCTATTCCATAAAATATACCATGGTCATTGAAAAGTTTTTTAATTTCTGGGAGGAGATTACTGTGAATAACGTGCTAAATAGATAACGTTACAATTATGAAATCCCTAAAGTTCTTAGAAATGCTGAGACACGCTAACAAAACGTCCATCGGGTTAGTGCTGCCTCTATATGTGCTTCCAGCACATTTTCAAGTCATTCGAAAGCACAACAAATAGTCGTATGGCCCCTGGATACGTTCCCCAATCTCCCCAGAAAACGTTATTATAATGTGTTCTTCACTATGAATAGAGAATATCATTGGCTTTTCTGTTCTTTACTCATTCAGTCTGATTTTCTGTCAGTCAGCAAATGAGTTGAGGTTACATCTATAACAGAAGAGCATTATTAAAAAAGGAAACTTAAAATTAAGCTTTTGATAATTCAGAAAACCGAGCTACTTCTTTATTTGTAAATCTGAGTACACTTATATACAGCATAATCCGGATTAAATATTTATAAAAACAGAAATATTTCATAAATATGCAAAAAAAAATTTATGGGTGATTGGTCTGGACGTAAAAGCTGACTGAACTAAATACGAGTATATGTTTATAAAGGTAAAAGGTAAAGTGATCCCGTTACAGGTCCAATTTGACCCAGAGGGTGGGTAGAGGTATAGCTCTACTCTTCCATTGCCGCGGCACTAGAAGGGGGTGAGTGGTCAGCAGCACGACCCGGCCGCACTTTAACCCAGGGAAAGACCCGGTACCCATTTTACAGGAGGCTGGGTGTGCCCCAGGGCAGGGCCGGACGGGCGGAAAATCTCGATTCGATCCCGGACCGTCCAGCCCGTAGTCAGTCGCTATACCGACTGAGCTACCCGGCCCACAAATATATGTTGATATAGGACAAAATCATAAAAGAAGCATACTATATGTATGAAGTAAGTTATTTGAAAATGTGGGAAGTTCAATTATTTGGGAAGGACAATAATAAATTCTACGCCTGAAGCAATAATGATCCAGTTAACTTCAGGCAATATTTGCTACCACTCGGTTCAGAATCTGTTGACTTCCTGTTTGCTACCGAAACAAATTTTGCTGTTGTTTTATATGCGTGTGAAACTTGGTCTGTCATTTTAAAGGAAGAACATGGGCCGAAGATCGATAATTGAGTGCTAGTAAGATATTTGAACCCAATGGAATTATGGGGAAAAATCGAGAAACCTGAATAATGATAAACCTCGTGACTTGTACTGCTCATCAGATAGTGTCTGGATGATGAAATCAAATACATTGTTAGGTGCAGGGCATACGTATGCGTTAGAAAGGAGCGGCATTAATACAGGATTTTGTTGGGGAAAACTGAAGGAAAGAGACCGCTTGGGAAGTCTTGGCTTAGATAAAAGGGTAATATTAAAATGAATCTTAAAGGGATAGGTTGGAGGGCATGGACTGGATTAATCTTAATATAGGGACACATGGTTATGAACCTCCAGGATCCATAACATGCGGTGAATTTCTTTAGTAGCTAAGTGTCTCTTAGCTTTTCAAGAAGAGTGCTCCAAGTAGGCATTACTGAACTACGCCTTGGCAGTTTATGTTTATTAAGTCCATATCATCGAACTGCATGACGAACAGCTGTTTAAGAACACGTTCTAAGCCAACAAGATCTTTTCGAGGCCCAAGTTTGTCGATACGAGTCTCCCGACATATTTTCCGTGAGTTTACACGGCAGCCTGTGGTATATCTTTGTATTATGTCCTTCGGCACGCGAATTTTCGTTTTGTACGTATTTCTTCAGTACCCCGCACTGTTCACCTAAGCCCAGATCATTAATTACGACATCATGTAATCATAATGAAAGAACAAAAAGGGAGTTTGATAAGTGATATATTATTTTTCTTTAGACTACGTTTGAAATGTGATGACACACGCGCGGAAACCAGAATTCGTCTTCCGGCGAAACGGACGAGTCCATTTAAATCGGCGGGGGCTTCAGTTCAGTCGACTACTGGCAGCCGAGGTGTGCGCATCAGCGGTAGTAATGCTGGATACACCATGTTCCGAGGTAGTGTGAAGAGTACTGGCTACCCACTCCATTCGCCAGGTTCCCCTTCACTTCCCCTCCCGTGCGTCACAGTGTGCCATCACATTTCAACTGGACTCTACTTGCTATTTAAGAAGTCTAGGTTTGAAGACATATTAAATTTTAAACTGAATTAAAATCAGTTCCTCCAAATGACATTTTAGACTGTCGTGTTCTTGGTTATAGCACAACTTTGTGCAGATTTGTGGGAGATTACCAGCTTTCCCCAGGAAAGTGCTGACAGTATGTACCCGGAAGAACACAATCTATATCTTCACCTACGTGAACACCCTAAATCTCATACAGAATGGGACAATTTCAAGAGACATGCGTCAAGACAGAGTTGATAATCACTTATGAGTTTAAGCCAAACGATGTTAAAGTCCCTGTTATGTTTTGCCTTACTCCTTTAGTTTCAGGTGATAAGATCGTGGTGGTTTCTTCAGGTAGCGACACTGTTGCTGGTGTTCACAACGGTCCCCTGTTCCACGAATGGAGTCGTAGGGACGTTTCGAAGCTTCAGGGACGTGCTGGTAGCCCCAGAGACGACTCGCGCCATCCAGCATGTGCCCTTTGACCCAGACGCCGGCATCAATTTTAGGAATGGCTACCAAAAGCGTTTTGGCTATAGGGGTATGGGCCTAATCGACAAGCTAGGCCAAGGGTACACAAGGCAGCAGCTTGTCAACCTAGGGGCCTTAACGCCGTGACGGGCTACGAGGTGAACTAACAGATATCATCGCGAATTGGCTGTTCACATTGAAGCACAATGTAACATGCGAGTGTGTTCCTGTGACGTTGCATAGCTTCTGAAACAAACTACCAAATTTCATAACCAGTACGTTACTTTGCTATTTCCTTGTGGTTGGTTTGTATATTGCTTAGCAAAGATATACTAAAAAGACGAGTTGTTACCCTAGAATGACATGACAGGTAATTGTGTGCTTAGAAACCGGCAGAATTAAGAGGAACGAGTACAAGTTTAATAACTGTCTAACAAGATGCGACTTATTCAGTTTATTACTTTTCTGTAAGCAGCTCTACATGTTTCGGGTAGTGCCACCCCTCATCAGGAGCTCGTTCAGCTGTAATTATAGCTTCTGATATGGAGTAACTGCAATGAGTAAAATGCGCTGCTATTAATACTAGTGTATAATTTAAAATTATAATTTTATAATTAATATATAATTTAAAATTAATAAAAAAATTTAATTTTAAAATTATAATTTTATAATTAATATATCATTTACAATTAATAATAAAATTTTAAATCATATATTAGTATTAATAGCAGTGTATTTTACTCATTGCAGTTAATCAATACCAGAAGCTGTAATTATAGTTGTAGAGCTGCCTACAGGAAAGTAATAAACTGAATAAGTCGCATCTTGTTGGACAGTTATTAAATTCGATTCACGATGCACGGACCCATGTATTTTTTTAAAAAAAGGAACGAGTACGTTTTTCGGTTTAGAATCGACGAATGTGTCTTCAAATGCAAGCCAGACGAATTACAGCTGAGCAAACCTGAGCGGTTAACTTGCCTGATAATTCCTGAATTTAACGTATCGCATCAGGTTCAGAGATTTACTTTCACCACATTCATTAGAAAGCTCGTATGTGTTGGAAACGTAAGTGAAGATTCAGTCTTCTGAGTATGCTGACACGGCGTAACTTCCCAGAAGACATAAATCTTCAGCAACACTACTGTGAGAACTTCAAATCTCGTAGAAATGTAACTGACATGAGCATCATTTCCACATTAGTGTTTAGCTTCTATTCGCTGGGATTTATTTGTTTACCAGTCTAAGATCATGACAGTGGTTAGACCTAAATTACGTTTGGTGGAGTTCCAATAAACAGATTTTCATGATATCATATATTGAAAAATTTTAGTAAAATGAATAAAATTTCCCAATCATATCGAATGTCTGAGGCTTGAAAGCAAATATAAAGTGGATACTAAATATTTTCGAAGAGAAATTGGCGCCTTATAAAGAGAAGATTTTTATTTAATTTTACTTTATTTAATCAACAATTAATTTTTAATTCTTACTCAAAATTTACAAAACTAATGTACGAAAGAAAACTATTTACAGAACGTGTTGATTAGTTTATAGAGCAAAAACTGTCGATGCAAAAATATTTTTGGAAATTTAATATTTAATATAAGGTCTAACGCAAATGAACGAGCAGAAATTATGTAGTCTATAAAATTTTCTCGGGCAGAACGCCGCGTCGATATGTGAAGGTTTTCCGAAGTTTCCGGGACTAACTCCGTCCCCAACTTCAGGGTGTGGTGGTGGTTTGGTAGAGCCAAAACTGATGGCTAGTTGTCCTAAAAATCTCGGTGTGGCTGTCTCCATGAGAAAATTTCATTGAATTCCGTCGCTGCGAAAGCTTCAAGACGTATATGTAATGAATAGTTCAGCATATATTTGAAATTAAACTTGAACACAATTCAGACAAAAATTCTGAGTAACTTCTGGGATTCTTCCTTTCTTCTTTTATAAAAGTTTAATACAAATTGTACGTTACCAAACACAGCCCTTCAGGTAAACTCAATTACATATAATTTTTAGTATAATTTTACCCATTACCACCAATTCTCTTCGAAATGAAACTAACATCAGAGCCCCATTTTTCAGCCCGTTCTGGCAAATTTTGAGATATCGCCTTCAAAGAGACCAGAAACGTTTGTTTCCACACAAATACAAACAAAACATTTGTAACATTCCATATAAGTCTTTGTAAGCTAGCAATCTCTGCAAATCATATTATTTTAAGTAACCTCCATAACATTTTGACACGAGAATGTGTTTGTAGTAAGAAGACACGTTAAAAGCATTGTGCAAGATGCAATCATCAGACTGCAGAGGGTTCCAACAAGTCCTCTCTCAACCTGTGCATGAGACGGCCACCTATAGGGTAAGCACGTTTTAACAACAATCAAGTTGCATTTTCTGTAGATTCAACAACTAATGTAATGTAAATAGACACCGCACAATCTTAATAACTAGATAAACACAACTTTTTTAGATAGGTGATGTAAATATACATCGTATTTTTAACAATTCTAACAATCGGACAAACATAACCTTATAGATACAACAACAAATCAACAATTTATACGATTTTATGACTAGATAGACTAAGTAAACATAAATGTAAATAGACATAGTACTTTTCTAATAAGTTTAATAACTGGATAAACATAACCTCTACATGACAGCATGTTTATAGCAAGTAATACACAGTAATCACACCCGAAAAATTCACATATAAATTTTACTACTATTTGCTCATAATTATAGAATTGTATTTTAGTAATTTTAGACCACTCACTTGTTTCAGTGTGATGATACCAGAAGCTGTGTAATGCAATTTTGACCTCCTGATGATGAGCACATGTGCTCGAAACATGTAGAGGCATGAAATAAACTTATTGTAAAACAGAAATTTTGTGCCTCAGGTTGGTTAATTACTGAGAAAAATATACTCAGATGCACGGTCAGCAAAACGTCAAAATTTGGATATCAAAGATAGGGTTGTAGGAATTGTATATTCTGGGCGGCTTTGTAGAAATCGCGAATATATCTCGCTGTCAGTTTTGGTGCAGTCTCTAATAATATAGTCCAAAGATGATATATGGTATTTTTATATGGTAGTACGTAGTTATTACGTTACGTCATTTGAGATCCATTTCCTCGTATGATAAGATGTTTTCGAGGATTTATATGGAGTTTATTTTCAATATATTTAATAGAGGTGTTGTATCAGTTGCGTAGAAGATCACTCAGATTAATTCTGATGTAATCTGTAATTATATAGAGATTTTTAATATGGGTGTATGGGTTATTGATTTTCTACGTGCTGTTGTATATACATGAATTACTTACGCTTTGATGCGTTGGGTATATAGTTATCAATATTTTAGTTCCTTGTTCATGCAGTATGTGACAGTATATGAATTGTACCACATGGTGTGAAGTAAAATACAGCTGTGAATTAGATACTAATCCCTGTTCTTAAATGTTTTGTGTGGCGTAAATGCCGGAAGACTATTGAAAGGAAAGAGGTGTGGTAGGTGGGTGGAAGTTAATGTGGGTGGGTGTGGCGAGTTGCGGGTGGGGAGTATGTAAGTTATGTTCCAATTTTTAAGATAGCGTCAAAGATTTTATTGGGGAAGATAGTTTGTTTATCATTAAGTTGATTGTCCGATGAGGCTTCTTTGTGGACTTTCGTTTACACAATTTAAATGCAAATCAAATCATTGAGATCTACATCTTCTGAACCAGTAACAGAGGAAGGAGTGGTGGGAGAGGCAACCTGGGATGCTGGGGACAGGGCGGGGTTTGGGTGTGAAACATCAAAATGCCCCTGATCGGCAGCGAATGGATTATTTCGTGCAGCACTTTGTTTCTGGTGCGCGGCATATAATTTCGCAACTCGTTAGAAATGAAACTACGAAAACTTCGGCATTCGTGGTCGTCTGCGGAGGCGGCTGCCGCTGCTGACGACGTCAGAATAGTGAATGCCTTCTCTAGCATTTCGTCGCACTGTTCCATACTTTTCATCTTATTCTTTGGTGGGACAGGTACCGGCAGAGAATCAACTATCTGCTTTTTTACTTGTTTCTGCGACAGGGTCTATTTCTCCTGCCATGTGTTCGCTTCTAACAATCTAGAAAATTTCAACAATTAAATAACAGCTATTTTTGAATCACACTGTACTTTCATTTAACACAGATGTTATAGTCGAAGATGAAACTTTACGAAATAATGAACCTTTATAGCGTTCGTGCGTCCCAGGCATACGGCGGCATTTAAAACACCGCCTGGCGTGGATCGCAGAGAGTACAGAAACACGGCCGAACTTGCTATAGAAGTGTAACATAACTTCCTTTGTTGCGCGCTGGAAAACCGACAGCAAGGTGGATCAGCCCGAGCGGCAAACCGAACACAGCGAACACCGTCCGCATCTGCGAATCCGTGCTACATTTGCGCTGTTACGTTGCGGCAGAATTCTCAAGTGTGTACGCGGCCTAAGGCAACAGTATTTTCTAACGTAAAATTGCGTAACCAGCTACTAACGGGAAAGATCTACTAACTTTCTCCGCAGTCGTTTCTCTGCACCACAATGGAGGGTACGTCCACTGTCTTGCTTACGGTAAGTCTACTTTGGCCTGAATATGATATAACTGACAACGTTGTGCATTACTTTTCTTTAGTGTGATAATATGACAACAGGATTCTTTAGACAGAGCAACACTAATGCTGTGTCTATCGTCTGCTACCGAGCAGTCTGTTCCAAGTTCCTTATTTGTGTGCAGAATGTGCCCGGTTAGAATCTCAGTCGAACACCGACTACAGTGAATGAGGGTTTTCTCGGTCTACTTCAGTCTGTCTAGGTAGACGCCGGGATAGTACCTAGAATTAAACAACGACTGGTCCATCGATATCCCTTCAATTCTGTGATCACCCATCATCTTACCATTCGACGTTTATGGTCTAGGTTATTGACAGCTTCGCTCAATAAATAAATAAATAAGTAAATAAATTAATAAATAATAAAACTATTCGATAAGTCCAACCGGCTACGTTCGTGCCAAACTGTGACTGAATAGTAAATATTTGCTGACGCATCGACTTTTACTAAACATATAGGATAAATAGGAAAGAACTACTGTGTTATGTACCCATCTTAACTAAAGTCGCTCACCGCTTCCTTACCTACGCCGTTAAATGTTATCTGGCGAATCGTGCAGGGCACAGTATCCAGCGCATTATCACGCACATATAATTCCGACAGGAGCCAGAACTGGTCTGTTCTCCCTTGCGTCCAGTCCGGCTCCTGGGTCAACGCAGTGTCCTGCCGAATGGGATCCGGGGGGTCCTTACCACGGGAAGCAAGCGACTGAGTCGTGAAGATGATCACTGACCTCCATCTAGTGCCAAGGTTAAGAATGGATGGAGCTACATCTCAAATCCCCATATGCCTTTATGGAGTACACAGACATAAGTTTAACTTTTAGTTATTTATTGTTTATTTAATGATGTTGTCAGTACCTGAAAATGTAGCGTCGAACGGTAAAATTAGAGGGCGATACATTAGGATAAAGTGAAAGGAAACGTTCATGGCGTAATTCGAGAGTATTATACCGGCACTTGCCCTGTGGGACTGTAGAAAGACAATAAACCGCTGTCAGGATAGTCGGTACCCCACCCATGAATCGAACCTGGCGCCTTCCGCATGCAAATCCGAAGCGTTAACGTTTGGGTCAACCGCTTTGTTGCAGATTTTGAACAAACAAGAGAGTCTTCTTTTTAAAGGTCTGAATACATCAGCATTCTCCTTACCAGGGCACTGTTAGTCGCTACATACAGGCGCTAATACGGGTATGATGAGTATTGTTGATACTGTCATATGGAGAATAACACTGGTGATGTGAGGTAATTACTGATGATACAGTTAACGATGACAAGGTACATGATGGTTCTCTACACATTTCTGACACTGTCAATAAATACTGGCCGTATAGAGTCTCTGATCCTTGCTGAGATTGCGGGTTCGAATCCCGCCGGGGGCATGGATGTCTCTCTTTTATGTTGTGTGTTGTCCGGTAGAAGTCCCTGCGTCGGTCTGATCACTCGTCCAGTGGAGTCCTACCGAGTGTGGTGTGTCTGAGTGTGATCGTGAATCCTCAATCATGAGGAGGCTCTGGCCCACTAGGGCCTATTGCGCCATGGAGGAATACAGTCTGTGCTGTCAGTCTTAGCTGTCGATATTGCATCAGCCACCACGCTATGAGAATTTACTTGTGTTCCTGATAATCTTGCACTAAGGCGATTTGCTTTAGAGATCGCCAACAAGCATATGTTGGATAAAAATGCTAGATATGGTACTCACTTGAATACACTGCTTGTGACAAATATTGACCGTGTAAAGAGCTCTTGACAAAACTCCTGCTAACAACAGGGGGGGGGGGGGGGATTTTCTCGTTTTTTTCCCAAAAGAAAACCCGGCGGCGGGGATAAAACCCTTGGTTTCATATTTAA